>Ga0190312_1000162_pt1 | contig 24498 bp, 39 predicted proteins | sample 487007910_MG_FD_165046 | JGI IMG/M metagenome (GOLD analysis project Ga0190312, IMG submission 165046) | Hydrothermal vent sediment bacterial communities from Southern Trench, Guaymas Basin, Mexico - 4870-07-9-10_MG | ecosystem: Environmental > Aquatic > Marine > Hydrothermal vents > Sediment ... | reverse complement strand
GGAGATGCTATATAGATATAACTGGCTCTTTTCAGGTACGGGCTTAAGATATGAGATCCATGAACCCCCGACTCGAAAGAAATCTCGACAACTCTACACTTTTTTAACCAATTGTATCTTTTCACACCAAAGGGCAATTCACTTAGTCTTCGCCTTACTATGTTTTTCACGGTATCAACGCTTGAAGGTCTAATACCTAATAACTTTTTTACTAGAGTTTCTGCTATTTCTCTAGATCTACCAGCAATGTTTGACGGAAAAACGATTTTGCTATCTTTAAACTCTACTTTCTCCTCCAAGAATCTTCTTCTAATTTTTAGGTACAAATCCTTTATATCCATAATTCCCACTAACGGTTGTAACATATAAGTGTTTCCCACTAAAGTTATATATATGATCCGAAGTGACACTCTATTATGAGAAAGAAAACAATTAAGTGTATTAAGGTAGAGAATAACAGGGGCAAGATTGGAGTACTACTGGAAATGGACTCTAAAGGAAGAATCGTAATACCAAAAGAAATCAGAGAAAAATACAAGGGTTGTAAGTTCTGGATCGAAGAAATAGACGGTAAAATAATTTTAGATCCTATTAAAATAGAATAGCTAAAAATAAGATAAGGTGATTTAATGAACATCGAAATCCCATCCCAGCTTAGGAAACCTTATTTTAGATTCGTGAAACTCAAAGGTAAAAAACCTTTCGAAGACGGGTGGAACATCCCAGAAGATAAAGTCCGCTGCCTAGTATGTGATGAAAATAACACAACCACGTTGCTTAAAAATGATAGAGAAACGATAATAAACCATTTTAAACAGGAGCATCCAGAAATTCCAATCGAGAAAATACCAGAATACGTAGAAACTCCGAAGAACTATAGCTATGATTCTCCAACACTACAAGAATGGCTAAAGCAAGGTGGTAACTACGGTATATGTTGCGGGGCCGGTCATCTTATTGTGATAGACTGTGACTCCGAGGAACTTGAAGAAATTATGGAAAATGCTATTGCTTCTGGTCAGCTTCCTGAGACTTTTAAAGTGAGAACTGGGAGCGGCAAAGCTCACTACTATTACACTTGTACAGATGCGAGGGCATGTGCTCTCTCAAGTGGCGATAGACACATCGGCGATATTCGAGCTATTAGTTCTAAAGGAACTTACACACAAGTCGTAGCACCGGGATCTATACATCCAGACACTGGAAAACCGTATGTCGTTGAAAATGATACAGACATCAGCCAAGTTACTTGGATTCAGATTCAAATGGCTTTAGGAGCATTTATGAAAAAAAGCATCAAACAGAGAGCAGAATCCATTGCAAGAGAGGAGAAAGGGTACGGAGATTTTCCAATAAATGTTGTCGATATTGTTCCTCCAGATAAATACGATCTGAAGCAAAGTGGAGATGAATTCTACGGTTGTCATCCAGTACATGGTTCAGAAAGGACAATGCGTAACTTTTGGATAAATCCGAAAAAGAATGTCTGGCATTGCTTCAGACACAATGTAGGCGGTGGCCCAATAAGCCTCATCGCAATGCTAGAAGGTATAATCGATTGCGAAGATGTTCAAGAAGGCTGGCTTGCAAATCTACCGAAAGAAAAGAAAGAGCAATTGTTTAAGATCTTAAAAGAGAAATATGGCATTGAATTAAAACCCCCCAAGGAAAGAAAAGAAAAGAAACTGGATCACATCAAGCTCGTTTTAAAGATCGATGATAAGATCTACGGATACATTAAGGTTGAAATTGCAGATAAGAAACACTTACTCGTTTCCGCTTACAAGGTAGATAGTGAAGAAGAAATTGGCAAAGAAGAAAGCGAAACAAGTGGTGAAGATCAAGAAAATAAAGAAAATAAGAAGATACCAAAAATACTCGTAGCCCCTATTAAAGTTAAAAAAGACTGGCTTGTTATAAAAAGCGAAAGAAACAAGGTCTTTAGTGAAATCAAAAAGAAACTAAATTTATCAGATGATGAGATCGAAAGACTAATCCGTATTGTTCAAATGCAATTCAACAAAAAAATCTTGCTTCTTGCAGACATTGAAGAGGAAAGAGAAAAGAAAGAAAAAGAAACTCCAAAAGATTTCAATGTCGAAGAAGCACTCAAATCACCAACGCTTTTTCAAGACATTTACGAGAGCTTAGGCAAAATCATCGTTGGAAACCCTACTGTCCGCAAAAACGTAGTTTATGACCTTGCAGCAATCGGAGCACCAAAAATCGTGCTTGGGAATCCAGATAAGCCAGTTAGATCGATTAGATCACATTCAGCCGTTTGGGTAGTAGGGCCAGCAGAATCGGGTAAATCTACCTTATTAAAATTAATATATGAAATAGCACCAAAAGCACACTGGATTACGAGGATCACGGAAGCAGCACTAGATAGGGGTTTCGCTGAGAAAATCGATAACGGTGTCCTTATTATTCCAGAGGGCGATATTATTTACAGAACTACTAAAGTTGAACAACAAGAAAATGACACTACGAAGAAAATCATAATCCCTGCTGAAAACGTAATAACTGTCCAGCTTAGAATGGTTATTGAAGACAACATGCTTTGTCTTGTCTCTACTGAAAAGGGAGAAGAGGGCTTTTACACTGTAGAAGAAATGATACCAGTACATCCGACTGTTTTTATAGGTTCGACATCAGAGCCAGAGGAAGAACAGTTGAAGACGAGATTTAAAATCTACAGGATGGAGAAATCAGCCGCTCTTTCTCTCGAAGTCATGAAAAGAGTAATTGACGGCTTGTTATGGAAGGAGCAACCCGGTAAATACCACCCAGACGAACTTAAGGCAATATACCATGCGATTTACGACAAGGTTATGAAACTGAAAGCTATAGCAATTCCAAGAGAATTCGAAGAAGACTTGATGAAAATAGCTATGAGGCTTTGTACATTGTTCGTTCCAAAAGGAGAGTTTACCGTGAAAATTACAGAGTACGATGAAGAAACTGGTGAAGAAAGAGAAAGAGAAATCTTTCTTACGAGAGACGAACTGGTTGAAAAGATAATGAAAGGTGAAATCAAGTATGAAGAGATGCTCACAATTCTTGAACAGATGGATAGTGATGAACGGCTAAACAGACGTTTCGAAGACATAATAAGACGAATCGTAGCCTCAGCTTGCTTACATGTTGCACAACGCAAGGTGGAGAACGATGTACTTTATGTAGATAAACAAGACATTGAAGCTGGATACGACTTGCTTGAAGACATTGAAAAAGAGTTTGCACCGAAACCATCGCTAACAGAGTTAATTCTTGAAATTCTTAAAGAGCAATATCAAAAAGATAAAACTAGGTGGTTAGATGCTAACGAGGTAGCTCAACTTGTGTTTAAGAGACTAAATGAGGAAATTACAAAGAGTAGAGTCGACAAAGTAAGAAGATTGCTGAAATACTTAGTTGACAAAGGTAGGATATCTAGAAAGAAATCTGGCAATAAATATGTCTATATCTACAAGGTTGAAAATGATAACGATTATGATGACTGGTTAGATAGTTTGCTGAATGACTGAATATAGTACCCCCTACAGAAACGGGTTATGCCAGTATTACTATTCGAATCGTTTATTTTTTTAAATCCCCAATCTCGTAAATATTCGATCTTGAAATATTTAAAACTGAATGAGATTTTTATTCAGCACCTATTCAGTAGGAATTCAGTACCTATTCAGCAAGTTATTCAGTTCTTAAAAAATAACACTTTTTGCCCTAAGAGTAATATCATTGTGAATAACCATTAGCAACCTAGACATCTGAAAAGTATTATAAAAAAGGAAATTAAAAATTATGTGTTTATGGATCGTAGATTGTCGTTCTTGATTACCGGTTAATCCGGTATGCTTATAAAGTCCCATGTCATGTTTTTCCAATCAAACTAACTGGTTGGTGCTCCCAAGTAGACTTTAACTAATAACCTCCTAAGGGGGTTTTAATTTCCTCGTTAACGGGTCCTGAATTTACATTTTGAAATTTAAGTTTTGAGATCCTGAATTTCGGTTATAGGGTACAGTTTCTATGTTCTGAACTAAATAGTATATGGTCATTGCTCGCTGTTAGCAGGTACTGAATTATAGGTATTAGGTATTGGTTACATATTCCGAAATCGAATTTGTACAATCAGCCCTTGCGGGCTTTTGCTATATTAAAAATAATAAGGTATTAAATATATATTATTGTCTCCTCATTCTACTTTTTCCTTTTCTTAAATCTAACCTCTATGTCGAATTCCCCTTCTTCCTCGACTACTCCTACCTGAATTCTGAACCTTCCGAAACCTCTCGCCCCCTTTGGTCCCAATCCTATCGCCTTTCCAGCATACGCCAGTGTTTTAACGAAATCTTCAACTCCCTCTTTCACCACGACATCGAATTTAATCGTGTGTACGCTGCTCAAGTACTCAAAGTATTCCGTGCTTTCCTCGCCCGTTTCCGTAACTACGTGAATTCTCGTTTTGAGCGGTGGCTTATCCACAACTATATATCCGACTGGCAATCCAAAATCGTCAATGATTTCGAACTGGAACGGTTTCTCCCTCGAAATTATCCCTTTCTCGTTTAACACTTTCCTCGCCTTGTTTAAGCAAACCATTAGCTGGTGCTTGAGTATTATCGCCTGCCCTTTTGCGTTTCTTCTGAATGCTCTATCTAAGTGTTCTGCATCTTCTTTCGTTATCCAGCCTTTCTCGGCATACTGGAGCAATTCCTCTCTTGGCAATCGGATTCCCAATATCCATGTTTCGGGGACTAACTCAATCCTCAACACATCCATATTGTATAATTGTTTGAAATTAATAATAAACATATCTCTTTTGAACAAAATCGACACATTTAAATCATGGACTGGATAGATCATATAAGCCATGCCTCATGGGAGCAAGGTTAACCCTAAATTAACCAAAGCAATTATTAGAGAGCTCTATGGGAAATATCCAAATTGGGCCATAGCTCATGCCCTAGGACTAAAGCCACAAACTGTTGGTGTACATGCGTATAAGCTGGGATTAAAGATAGGGAAAGGAAAACTTAGAATGGTTAAGGATAAGACTATTAGGAAACTATTGCTTGAGGTGGTTAAAGCTAGGGTTGAACAGATTAAAAAGCGTTTAGAGCTTGAGGGCGAATTGTAATAATTAGTCATAAAACCACCTCCGTGCGAAAACCTCGCTTTTCAAAGCGGGGAGGAGCACGGAGAGCAATATTTCTCGAAGCATTTAAATCTCTATCTAATTTTAATCCACATTTCTTACAAACGAAAATTCTACCTTTGACGACTCCTTTAGCACCACATCTTGAACAAGTTCTCGATGTTCCTTTCGGATTGACGAACACTACTGGAACACCGAGCATACTAATCGAAAAGTAAAGGTTTATAAATTTTCCGACGTAACAATTGCCTGTCCTGTCCCTGCCAATACGGCAGTCTCCCGACACGGGAGAACTCCATTTGGAGCGGACTTGCGGTCGAACCGCATAGGGGAGAGGACAGAGCCCCCGACGGAGCTACCCTTTGGGCAACTCCGTCAATAGATTTATCTTTAGTGAGATTTATAAATGTTTCGTTAATATTTTGTTCACTTTGCATGATTTCATTCTCATGCATCCTTATCATTTTAAACACCCCTTATGCGGTTCGACCGCAACCTCGCTCCGCCTCATGGCGGAGTCCTCCGTGTCGGAGGCTCGCCCTTTAGGGTGAGGAGGAGGTCAAATCCTTTTACACTACCTGCATTATCTTTTGCACAAGAATACACACATATACACAATACAATCGAGACTAGAAAATCTGAGATGTATTTTTGAAGCATTTGACAAGATTCCGACTCCAGATAAGCTTGAAGAATGGCTGGAAACCACTTTTAGATGCTACATCACAAGACGCAAATATAAAAGAGTTTACGAGGATTTCATCGAATTTTTGAGAGAGGTTCTAAGAATTTAATAACTACTTTCCAGCTTCGCTATCCTTTCTCCATGCTGTTTCAGCTCACTGTTAAAATTATTGAGCTTATTCTCCATTTTCTCGATTCTCTGGCACAGGCTTTGTATTTTCGCTTCGATTGCTATTAGCCTTTCATCCAGTTTCATTGCAAACTTAACGTGATAGACGAACAACGAACTTATTCCTCCGAGCAAACCCGTTAGAAATCCATTTATGAAACTGTCCATAATCTACTACTTTTCACCTCTTTTTCTTCCCGTTACAAATCCAGCGATAGCCGAAACAATTGCTATGACTACTCTGTCTGCAACCTCGGGTCTAATGATCATCGTTGCAATTCCTAACACTGTTAGGCAAATCATTGCGAGGTCTTTATCGTCTATATCCATCTTATCACCTCTGTTAATTCAACGCCTTCAGAGTGAGCGTAATTGCTCCTAAACCAAACAGAAATTCGACTATATCGCCAAGAAAATTTGCTTCCTTTTCATGTTTGTGCTTGTAAATGTGTTCGATGATTTCGTAGAAGATGAAGATGATGAAAATGAATAGCCAAAAGTAGCTGAGGATTCCGCAAACGAGATGTATTAAGCTGTTTTTGTCGTCAAAGATTTCGACTTTCATGGTTTATTTTCTCATTCTTATCCATAACCACAGTATTATCAACTCCAACAGCACAATTAGTACTGCTGTAATGCAAAGTAGCTCTATGCTCCACTGTGCAAGTTGAAGAAATTTCTCGTATTCTTGAATGAGTTGTTGAGTGAAAAGCCATGAGATCACCTCAGTTTCTCTAACTGACCACTTCAGCTTCCCAATATATCGGAACTTCTTCTCCATCTGCTGGAGCAGTAGCATACGTAACTACAACTCTTAATGTCTCTTTGAATCCGTCTCCATCTTTATCCACTAAGTAAACCTTGTCAACAGTTCCTTCTCTGTCTAATGTGATTTTGGCTACTACTTTATCTTTTACAAGTCCATGATCTATGTCTACTGTGAATGTAGTTGTTGAGCCGTCACCTGAGAAGGTAGCTGTGCCTGAGTTTTCTGTTGGGTAGCCGATGTTATCTCTTACAACTGAAGATGATGCTGCTCTTATTGGTGTGACTGTAACTAGACCATACAAGAAATTGTTGGCAATAAGACCTCCTCCAACACCTGCGCCACTTTCATCAATTTGATAACCAACAACATCAGATTGCGTTACAACTAATATGTTGCCAAGAATTACATTCCTTACAACATAGTCAGATAATTTAATTTGTCTATTGAATCCACTAACTCCACCAATACCATTGTCAATCAGTATATTCCCTTTAATCTCGTTTAGATCGCTTGCATGATCACTCGCTCCAAGAATGTATATACCCTCGTAATAGCTGTTCATTATCACATTCTTTGCTATGATGTTCTGATGACCAGATTCGTTCGGTTTTCCAGCTACCCATCTTACTACTATACCTCTTGTACAACCAATTACCCAATTGCTTCTAATGATGTTTCTAGCACCCTCTGACCAAATTCCAGTAGGTATGTATGTTATAGCATCTAAGTTTTCAGTTGAGTGTATATTTGTTATGTAATTATTCTCTGCTACATTTTCACGAGCTTCGTCCTCAAAGTGAATACCAGTACCATCGAAGTCGTGAATCCAGTTATTCTCTATAACATTACCTTTAGATCCGTAAGCAGTTACAAACACACCAGCATGCCATTTTCTACGGCTTAGATCAAATATGACTAAGCTTCCTATATCGTTATCTCTTATAACACAATTAGAACCGTGTATAACTATGCCTCCATATTGTGAGCAGTTGCGAATCATAATATCTTCAATTCTCCATCTATCCCCATAACCTACTATTGCACAAGCCCTATAATCATCAACCGTTAGTGTACTATAATCCTGATTTGCATAGTTACCGTCAATTCTCAGTCTCTTAATAGTAATATCTGACTTGTATGCTTTGTCTTTAGTTGTTATCAAAATGTTTATGTTTTCACCATCTGCTTGTTTTAGTATTGTTCTTTCTCTGTTCTCTCCTATAATTGCTATGTTGTTGTGAGGTATTTGTAAACCAAATCTGTTAGGTGGATCTCCACTTCCTTTAAGTAAATACTCGCCATTTTTTATTAGCAACACTCCACCGTTTGTCAAAGAATCCAACGCCTTTTGTATCACACTCGTATCGTCCACTCCTGCTTCTCCCTCTACTATTGTTTTACCGTACTTATCTTCTGCCCAGACATCATTTTCTTGTGTTATCACAATTGCTGAGTAGTCTCCTTTAGCAACTTTCTTCCTTATGTATTCAGTCCATCTGTCTCTACTGAATCCTACTGACATAATCTCATCTCAAAAATTTAGTTACCAAATTTTCAGCTTATACCATAGACCAGCTCTACGACCACATAACTTATGTCGAAGGTTGCTCCACTTGTGCCACTTGCAGTAGTGACTTCTGCATAGACTTCGAATAGCTTACCATCTGTAACATTCGCCAAATCTGTAGTTTCAGCTTCTTGATCTGTTCCAGCGTTACCACTAACACTTACAATATCATTTCCACTGTCAATGTCCTTAACTGCTATTTTGGTCTCAGAATCGGTATTTGACGCAGACCATGTAGCTCTTATCCTGACCTTCTTGAGGTGTCTCTTGTTCCATCTGCCTTTGAATACCGATGTCCACTTCACACCAGTACTGTCTGCCGCTAATCCAGATTGCTGTGAGTCTGGAACTGGGAATGGAACCTCAATTACTATAGTATCTGTCGCCAATTGGTCATATGTCAGACCACTTATTGGATCGTCTCCTTCGCTTACATGCCTAGACGCATGCTTTTCAATACTCATTATCTTTGTTTCGTCACCAGCATATACTGTAACCTCTTTACTTGTGTCATCGATGTCTATTTTTCTTTGCACTACACCATCTGAATCTTCAAACTCTAATTTTTTCGCCATTTATATCACCTCTCCTATTTTACAAGCCTCAACACACTATTAGCTCCTAACCTAACTCTACAACCTGCTTTAAGCCTTAAAGTACCGTAACATCTCGTAACGCCATAATTGCTGTATCTGCCTGCTATGTCCATGTTGTTAAACGAGACTTCTACTCCAGAAGGAACATCGATTATTTCATCCGAGTTTACTGTTAAATCTTTTACACCCAATCTATAAGCTCCTTTTACATCATCGAGAAGAGCATCTCTCAAATCCGATAATTTAATGTCACTGATTACATTGCCTGCTGAGTCGATTATTACGATTTTCAGATCACCAGCGCTACTCAAGTTCTTGAGCAAATTTATCAGTTGTTTTTCTGATATACCCGGTGACTCCGAAGTCAATGCAGACACCTCTCATTATACCATCGATTTCAGAATTTCTGGAGGATATAGTATATCTCGAAATGCTTTTCTAAATGCGTTTGCGTACAGGTTTTCTAACAAGTGTGCTGCTTTTTCATAATCGATCTCCTTGACAGCAATCTTGACTTCTACCATGACTGGTTTGCCCCAGTTGGCTAGGGCTGTCGAGTCGCCATAAGACATCAATATTTCTTTCCTTGGATAATAGATAGCGATTTTGTATGGGTCTTCTATTTGAGCTTGCCCTTCTTGGAAATTTGCCTCAATGACATAGACTCCTTCGTCTTCATCGTACTCTAACAGACCGGGGTTTGAGCCTCTTTCTCTCCATGCCCTCCATTTTTTCATCTCTATTGGCATACCAGCAACCTCTGGTTTCGCCAAAGCTTGCTCTTTCCAGAACCTCTGAGCGTAGAAATTCACATATTTTCCAAGACCTGTTTTACTATCATCTATGCGAATAATAATGTAAAGAAGGTAACCCGGGTCAAACCTGAATTCTTTTGGCTTTCCCGGGGCGAGCACTATATCCTCGTCTTTCACGATGCTTCTCACACTTGTTGGGTCAAGGGCTTTCAGGATTCCTGTCATGTGCAAGATGTTCATGTGACCACCTCGTTAGCCGAGGGTTATTACCACGATCAGCTTTGCAGTATAAACTGTTACACTGTTGCTTCCGTCCCCTGCAGCTTGAATAGCCAAAATCGTGTCAGCAGTCAAACCCTTTACAGCAGTAGTTACATCGATCCTTTCAATTGTCTTTGAAGTTGCACCAGAAGGCGTTTTCAAGTCGGTGAGTTTCGTGGCATTCGTGGCATCGTAGAGGTCAATATCACCACTACCAGCACTTTCCCACTCAAGCTCGACATAGATGGCTGAGATTCTATCTGCGTTCCAGTTTCCGGGAGTCCAGATATGTTGACCGTTCAAAGTGGTTAAAGTGCCTGAAGTGACCGACTGAGCTTCTGATACCAATGGGATGGCGATTTCAATAAAATTAGTAGAGTTGGCAATCTTTGTGTCAGTGATCGAAGCATCAGCTATCTTCGATGTGGTAATAGCTCCATCCTTGATGTCGCCCGTGATTATTAGCCTTCTCTCTTCCATTGCTGACCACCTCTTTACTCGTCTTTAATGATCTCGATCAGTGCATTGAGGTATGTTTTCGCCGCAGTAGTTTGTGACCATGTGAACTTGAGCAATGTACCTGTCGTGCCAGCAGCGTACGGAGTTTCTGAGATCACAACGAGTGGTCTGCTCTTCTTTTCTATGGTCAACTCCCCTGCACTCGCAAGCTTGAAAGTCTTTACTTTTTTCCATGTATCACCAGCATCCTTGCTGATTTCTATACTTACATCGCAAGCTTCGCCAGAGATCTCAATAGCCCATATCTTAGCCTTGAAACCCTTTGGTATGGCAATCTCAGTCGGTGTGTTCGTGAACGCATCGCTGTTCAAGGTGAATGTCCCCGATGTGCTTGAGCCATCTGTCTCTCCCCAGACACTGATCAAGTCTCCATCCATGTTTCACCACCTCGCTTCTTCCAATAACTCAACTGAAAACAATGCATTTTCATATTTCTCTCTGAGTACTTTCTCGACTTGCTCATGGGTTACATTATATGGTAGTGTTACGATCTTTGCTAGACCTTTTCTCAGAACTTCTCTAGCCTTCCCCTCATCCTTCACAACTTTAACATTGTATTGTGCATAGTAAATTGTCATGTATGTCCTCAAATCGAGGTTTGTCGGGTTGTATGTTTGATAACTCACGTGAATCTTTGGCAACACCACAGTTTCAAATTGTCCATTGAACACACCGAAATCGGCCGTTGGAAGGGCGGTTTGCTCTCTAAAGGCTGTCTGTGGTTGCCTGTCTGGATACATTACGATATGTTTCAACACCCTAGGCTTAATGTCCAATATATAGTGAAATAGCGTATTCTCGTCGGTGTAATAGAATATGTCACCTGCAACCTCTGCCTTTATCTCTTCCAAACCGACAACTCTGTCTCCCGCAACCGCTTTGTATGCAGCAATTTTCCAACCCGTTGTGGCAGAGGGAACAACAGTAGTAGCTGGAACTACTCCGTCATCGTAACCCGCTACCTGTATTGGTAGTGGCCCATAGTCGATTCTTTCGAAACCTTTGTTTTTCCTCGCAAGCACTTGGAACAACAAGAAACTTTCTTTTGCTGGTAGAATTGTTGCTAAGTACTTACCTTCATTCACTAGTCCCAACTTGTCCATCACCCCACTAACCATGCTCCCCCCTCACTCTCAAATAGTATGTCGATTTGTATCTATTTAAAAATTACTATGTTAATTTGTATCAATTATAGCTCGTTGATATTTATGTGTCCGACTTGTCGATAATCGAACCTAACACCTTTTAGTTTTTCGAACTCTTCTTCTGTTATGTGAACCCCAAATGTTATTACTAAAGCACACCTACCACATTTCACGGAAATGTCGATGCGGTATTGACCGGGATATCTGCAAAAACAGCTAACACTCTTGAAAAATATCTTATCCTTGCCACAAATAGGGCACTTAATTTTTTGTTTAGGCTTAGGTGGTTTTCCCTCAAAAATCGGTGTTATGTCCCAAAAGTTTCTGCCAATCATAAAATAATTGCAACGCGAACTAGCTGACAATAAAAAATTAGGATATTAAACAGCTAGCAAGATGAAAGTAAAGTTTACGCCACTCAAATCGCCCGAGGATGGCTCTATTGCAACGCCATCAGCCGTAGCATCGTAGTCATAGTATAGTACTGGAACAGTCATTTCGTTTGCATCTATGCTTATCTTACCTTCATCAACTTTGTAACCTCCATCATTCGTTGCCGTGAGGACAGCCTTGATCTCTTTGGCACTACTGACTCTAACAGTGAACCCACCTGAAGAGTAACTCGATGGCCCTGTTGTAGTGACCTTTATAATCTTCAATTCTCCGATATTTGCTAAAAGCTCCTCTGCCATTTATCATCACCTCACCCAATAGCTTTCTTTATTTTCTCTACCAACTCCTTAAATTTCTCTTCATCCTCGACTACTACGAAATGTTTACCATCGCTCGCACTGATCACGTAACCCTTTACTAGCTTGCTCCACTCCTTGAGCAATTTCTTTAGCTCTGATGGTGCTTTTTCATCACTAGCTTTTCTGATAAAAGAAGAAATAAGAGAAACATCGATCTCGATTTCAGGCATTTCTAATCACCTTTGTTAGATCAGGCTAGATGCTGTTGGCGAGGTGTAATAGTCTCTCTCGAAGAATGCCATTCCGAAAAGGTAGTATTTCTTCGTCCCAGTGACTTCTGGCATGACAGCCATTTTTGAACCTGCTCTTGGCGGTAGGATAATGACACCGGGCGTGTAACTGGCATAGATCAGCTTGTTCTCCTCAATTGATTGCTCATCTGTGATCGGTGACACGAATGGGTAGTATATCTTTTCCTTACCGATGAAATGATACTGTTCGCCGATCGGTTTCTCATCGATATAGACAATACCATGCTGCATGATTACGATAACACACCTCTTGTTGACAGTCGTGCTCGGCGTGAAATAGGTAGTATCATCACCCCAGAGGTATGCCAATGTACCTTTTGTAACATCTACACTGAAATCTGTCTTACCAAAATCCTCTGAAATAGTGAACCTACCGCATAGTGCACCAGCCATGTCATCGATTCTCCCTGTGCTGAAGGTTTTTTCACCACCAGTTATACCTTTCAGAATGGCTGCACCAGCTTCGAAAGCGGGGTAACTCCTGCTCCAATATCTCGCCAACTTTGGTGAGACATCTTCAATTTTCTCTCTGTAGAACTCAAGTGTGTTGTGTAATGCGGCAAGTTCCCCTTCTTTCAATGGTTCGCTGTCAACTTCATCTACTGGCATTATTGCCGACTTAACTCCATACTCAGCCAGTATTTCCGCAACCTTTACCATGTTACCTCCCCCCCTTCGTCTACCCTGTCAATACTTATTCATACAAAAACCTTTATATATTCTTGTATAACAGTTAAACATTGATGCTGAAACAAAAAACAGTCATAATTGGTTTAAGAGTTTATGAAAATGATAAAAAAGAGTTTCAAAAGATTTGTTCCGAACTTCGAATCGATAGTAATGGTAAAATCACGGAGGCAATAGTGTTCAGAGAAATGCTAAATTGGCTCAAAAAAAATAAGTCAATGATCAAAGAGAATTACACGACTGTTTGTGTTTAGACTATTGCTAGTGCTTTCTTTACTTCTACTTTGAGACTCGCTGGAGTAATTTCCGGTGTACTCTCCTCAACCCCCGGTGAAGTTGAAACCTCTACAACCTCGACTTTTGGGGTAGCAACCTCTGGAGAAGCAGCCTGACCAGCAACCATTGCCACTAACCCCTCGATAGCATCAGTCTTAACCATAGTATCTAAAGCACCCTCTATATCTCCCCTAGCTACTGCCTCCATGAAAGCGCTGAAAGTTCTCTCAGCTTCTTCTTTGTTCTTGGCGAGTTCTTCAATCAAATCGGCGACTAGGTTACTACCAATGATTGCTCCTTCAAGTTTCGTTCTTGGATCTCTCGCTTGTCCACTGAGGTATAGGGTGCTCGCTCCACCAACGCCATAAAGAAGAGCTTTCCACCATCCCTTGGCGACAGCATCTTCAATGACTTCGATAATCTTTGTGATAGTTGCAGTTCCAACTCCGATTCCGAGGTCTTCCGGTCTGTGTCCGAGGGTTCTTGCGACAGGCTCTAAGATTGGGTCAAACATTTCTGTAATTCCCATGCTTTCACCTCCTTTTTACCTATATTTATGAGTTATTAAAAAATAGGTTATTTTTCTTTATAAAGTTTTTTGCAAAATCGATCAGAAAAGGTATGTTGACTATGCTCACCGCTGTCGATCCGAGGGCTAAACAGGGTGCAACTTTCGAAAGCCATACAGCGTAGCGGGTTGGGACATTCACGATTGCTTTCATTTCAGAAATTCGAGCGACGGGAATCATTTTAACCATTATGGGAACGCCAATATCCCAGCGAGGATGCTTGTAGTCAAATATATGTAGGCCATTCACGATGAACGCCGACTTGCGGAAAGCCAAGATATGCTCATACGGAATGATCGGGTAGCTAACCATTATTTCAAGATCTCCGAGAACTGACTTTCGCTGAGGGTAAACTGTTCCTGCTTTTACGAAATCGTGTTCTATGAGAGTGTTCATGGCATGCTCGGCGTAGTCAGGGTAGTAAATCGTGTCGCTATCGCAACTGAGAATGAACTCAGAATCCGCTCTGAGCACACCGTATACTCTCGCCTTACCGATCCCTTTTATAGGCCCATAAACCTCATCGGCTAAAGATTTTGCTAGCTCGTAATCAGTCTTTGGGCCACCGACTACGATAATATGAGTTTTAATAGTCTGATCTCTGAGTGATTTGAGAGACATTTCGAGTTGGGGGTCACCATTATCCACAACTACACAAACTACCATTTCGTTTCCCTCAACCATTTATCTACAGCACCATATGTTATAGTGGCTATAAAGGAAACTGCCCCAACTACGCAAGCTTTAGCGATCAGATCCTTGAATTCCTCTTCAGTCCACAACCATATTCTCCTCATTTTCTCGCCAGCAATAGCATTTCCATCTTTCTCTGTCTTTCCATCTCTATGAATATCAAGCCAATCGCCAACGTAGCTATTCCAGCACCGAGTGCTAGGTATTCCAAAGGTATCCTAGGCACAATCGTTTTAATACTCCAGATACCGTACCAGTCTGTTTGTTTACAGTTCGTGTGTGCGAATTCACACGAATATAGAGCAATTCCTAACTCCCTGTCGCCATCTGCAACGATTTCGATTGGGTATACCATTTCAGCATGTGGTTGTAGGTATATGTCTTTCCAAGCTATTTGCTCATTGTTTTTGACATCCCATATTTGCACACCACACCAACCGCTATCACTATCCATGTTTTTTATCTTAATCTGAAACTGTAGCTTATCTCCTTTTTGAGCTTCTAAACTCGATCCAGCAAGATATTTTTTCCCTTTATATTGTATATATGCTTCTACTACTTTTGGAGTTGTCAAATTTATCACCTTTATTTAGTTAAAGCCGCCATTAACAATTCTTCTTCCCTTTGCATGCGATACATTTCGAAAGCGATGAGACAGATTGCTCCAACTCCAATAGCTAAAGCACCGTACATCATCCCTGTCTTTTGTCTCTCTCGTTCATATTCTTGCGGTTCGAGTACTCTAACGATAACTTTTGGACTCCAGCAAGGGCTATCTTTCCATGATCCGGGATAGTGAACTGTGATTTCATATGTCCCCGCCTTGAAGGTTTTGTAGAAAATGAATTGTCCTCCACCTACAGTAGTTATTTCATCTATTTTCTGACCATCTACATAAAGCTCGACTCGCTGATTGTCATAGCCTATCCACTTGCCAAAAGGAGGACACATTATTGGCGGACAGAACCATTGAAGGTTACCACTGATCTTGATAGTATCTCCTACCTTAGCAACTGTCGGTTCAACCTTGAAATTCACTATCCTAGTAGCAAAGAGCGACATGAGACTATTTCTTTCTCATTTCTGTGAATATTAGAACGCCAACCACTGGCACAGCTATTCCAGCACCGAGTGCTAGGTATTCCAAAGGTATTTTCTCTTTCGGTTTCTCCTCAGGCAACGGCCCTGGTTTTTCTTTAACTACGATTTCAACACATTTCATGTCTGCCATTTTCTTCTCCTCACCATCATATCTCAGCACAGATTGTGTGAGTGCCAGCAGATAGACCACTTATATGGAAAGATACGATTTCGAATGAGCCGGGATCTATGTAAATGGATTTTTGTGCTTTCACTGTATCATCGATTTTTAGTTTAACTGTTACGGTGCCTCCAGCATTACCTGTATTTTTGACCCACACTCCAACATTAAGGGGTTCTCCCTCAGTTATCGTTGTTTTGCTGGGGGATAATTGTACTATTTCGAATTTTGGCTGTAGTGCCGGTTTCTTTTTAACTGTTATAGTCACGCATTTCTCCACCACACCATCACCTCCTATTTTAGTTTTACACCCTTCCATAATTAAAAATTACCTTTATTTTCTCACCCCCATGAATGCCAACCCACCAATCGCCAACGTAGCTATCCCAGCACCGAGTGCTAGGTATTTCCATGATACTATTGGTAGTGTTGGCGGCGTTGGAGGCGTTATATGATAGCATTCTGGAAAGAGGTCTTTCATTGTTTTTCCTTCAAAATGTTTGAAGACATACTCATAACATTCATAGGGGGCGCCTAAATCGTATAGTTTTTTAACATGCTCAAAGTTTAAAGGTTCGTCTCCTGTTGGAGAGACTTTCTTTACTAGATCGCATGGACAGATCGGCATTTTATCACCCCCTAGATCTTCACACACACCTTGTGCGAACCTTTCAGCAAATCTTCAACCTTAAACGAAACCTTAACGGATGACTTTGCGGGTACAGTTAATTTTTTACCAGTCACTAAAAGTCCATCAATAAGTAGCTCAGCCACACAGGTTCCATTGACATTACTACTGTTTGCTATAGTTGCTGTTACTGTTACGGACTCACCTTCTGTTATCTCGATCTTATCTACCTTGATGTCAGCTATGGAAAGCTGTGGTATCTCTATAGGTGGTGGCGACTCTACACCTTCAACTTTGTAATTAGTAAACTTACACGACTGAGCATCCCAGTACGCAGACAATTTGATCGTTTTCCATGGCCCCCCTGAATCAGTGAAGAATACGAAATTCCATTTACGCCAACCAGATTTCTGATAATTCTTACCTTTAGAAGTTGCACATATATCATAATATTCTAAAGTTTTTTCAATTATCTTTTCCTTTGTAATTGGTTCGTCGCTTGGATTTGTATCCTCAATGATGTATACATCGTCTTCTCCTATGTATAAATAAGGATCAGAAGCTTCAGCTCTTACTTTTATGTGCATTCTGTCGTGGTATGTCCATCTTTCTATCTCATATTTTACATATATTTTGACCTGGATTTTGGCACCTATCTTAGGTGCTGCCCATCCACACTGATATTTGTATTTAAGGAACAAGTCCGGTTTGAATTCGATTACTTTCAAGTCCAAACATTTCATTCTATATCACCTTCTCCTTTCATACCCCATACTAGCAAACCAAATGGGAGCACACTCATGAGTATGGATACTGGTTCATACCTAGTTTTCCTTGGTGGCGTTGGGGGTGGAATTTCGGGTTTCTGATACTCTCCGAGATCGACACCTGTCGAATCTATAACATTTCTGATCTTGCATGCAACAGTAATGAATTTCGAGCCAGCGAAGATTAACCCAACAGCTCTACCCTTTTCATTGACAAGTAGCGAACCGCTGTCACCGCCACTAGACATAGCTGGTTCAATGACAATTAAATCCTCGAAAATAGCATAGCCTTTCTTAGTTGTTGTATAACCATAGACTTTTAGCGTAGCATGAATATCAATTATTTGCCCTCTCGTAATCCCTGTTGTTCTCCCTGCCTTGGTTACTTTCATCCCAATGATTGGATCTGTCCATCCATCGACTTCGCCTAAGCCTAAAACCTCCATTTGCCTTGTTTCGACAATTGGAATGCCGATAGCTACATCGACAGTGTTTTCTTCATCCTTGATAGGAATATAATAGTCCAGATAGCCAACAACATCGGTTTTAGGATTGCCATCATCTAATATCCCCGGTTGGATTATCGGAGTTCCTTTCTCGTAGTATTTCCTGCCCTGATAATCGATTGCCAAAACATGAGCATTAGTCAAGATTTTTCCATCCTTCGTAATGATGCCAAGTGTGCCAGCGATTCGCTCTGGAGGACTAATACTTATCCCGCCGAGAATAGGGCGGTGCTTTAAGCGATTTGGGATGATTTGTTGTGTAAGCAAAGGTAAAATCGTGACCTTACCGACAATCTTAATTTCTACTGGCAAGCCAGCGAGAACGGAAGGGACAGCTTCAGCCCATGTTTCATCTTCGACATAAAGGATTATTTTCTCACAAGGATTGCAATGGCTAACTCCAACAACTCCCTCTAACTCTAACAAGTGTTTTTCGAGCCGAGTTCTGACAAGTAGGGCATCAGGCAATGCCCACCCTCCCTATGACTCTGAACACGACTGGGTATCCTGTGGTTAGTGGTTTCACCCTTGGAATTACGGATTCGTCCTCTACATAAACGAGAATGACCCTCCTGCTCAGATCTGCACTAACACCGACTACCCCTTGAACATGAACGAGTTTCTGTTCGAGGGTTTTTTTCATCGTGATAAGGTCGCTCATGGTCAGAAACTTTTTATTTTTGCTGTAATCTCCTCTCTGACCTTACCCCATGTTTCATTGAGCCACCCGGCAATAGCTGGAGCATTTGCCAACAATATACTGCCTATTGCAAGGGTGAGTGGTAGCATTTAAGTCACCTCGAAGAAATAAATAGGAAAAGAAATTAGTGGAAATTAGTGAATTGCTGAGATGGTGTTAGAGTCTGGGTGGGGCGAAATACTCAGCCGTAGTTTCCTCAAGCTTGGCGAGTTTCTCTTTCATCCTCTCTATGTTGGCATCAGCCCTTGCATATCTCATTTTCTTTTCCGCATCTTCGACTTCTTTGGGTTTCTTCTTACCGTAGATCGGTGAATCTGGCGCTAATATGTGCTCCATGACTTCCTCATAACTCTTACCTCTTGCATCGGCAGCTCTCTCAGCCAGTGCTATCCACTGTTTTAAGATCCATTTTGTCTCGCTCGGAATGCTCGTTGTCTTCAGCACGAACAAGGATTTGTTTCTCTTCCTTGGCCCCCTGAACTTCAGCTGTCTCTTTCCAATTCTCATGAAAGAAACTCTACCAAGGTATGGCACATTTACTGGCATACCTCATCTCACCTCCACCTTGCTAATTTATATCTACACATATTCATTTGTATGTGCGTTTTTAAACTTTAAAAAGATTTCGCCAAAGGAAAATTTTTATTGTTTTTAAAGTATGTTATTGTATGGGAAATAAACCCCGCAATGATGATCTTAAAAGAATCAAGAAAGAGCTACGAGAGCTTAAGAGAGAGGTTCGAGAACTTGAAAAAATAGTTAGAGAGTTCATGGCCGCTCCACAGAAAGCCATGCTTGCATTTTTCGGTATCGCTCCAACTGAAGAAGTGTTCGATGGCGATGGGTTGGGTATAGAATACGTGAGAATTCAAAAGGCAAATAAGGAACAATTCTTAAAAGAATTGCAAGAAGAAGCTCCAGAAATAATCGAAGAGGTGTTGCCATATCTCGAAAATAAGGAAAACAGACAAGGTCTTAGTAGTAAGAAGAAAGCCTAAATTAACTGTTTTCGTGAGAGAATACCCTAAAGACTACAAGACTGGCGAAATTCACCCGAACAAGCTTAAAACATGGTTAGCTTTCGCTAAAGCCACAACCGAAATGAGAGGTAAGAAATACGAAGATGTCATCGAAAATGTTATCAGGAAAATGGCTGGTAAGAAATTCAAGGTGGAAACAAAACCCAAAAAGAAGGTAAGCTGGCATGACTATTTCTGGCTTAAGGTTCAAGCGGTGAACAAAGGTGTAGACCCAAATCTTGTCGACCAAGTGGTAGAGTTAGAAGAAAGATGGAGAGAAATACTAAAACCTTTGTTTAATAGAATTAAAGTCGGTATTGCCGTAAGAACTCAACCATAGCTTTATAGAATTCATCGAAACTCGTAATACCGTATTTCTTTAGTGCATTTTGGATTTTTGGATTCTCGTAGACTTTCTCCAACTCTTTCTTGAATGCATCCGATGTGTATCCATAGTAAAGCAACATAGCTAATAATGGGAGCCTTATTTCCTCTGGAGCACCACCGATAAGCCATTCTCTAAAACTCAATTCTCCACGATTGTATTTCTCAAGGGCTTGTTGCTCTATTGACCTTCTTAAGTTTCTGAATATTGCTTCAACATTTTCTTTAGTAGGTGGTATCGCTAATGACCATTCTCTGTGTCTCTTGAGGAAATCTTCAATTCCGTAAGCGAATATTTCTGGTAAGTGCGGTTTGAGCAATTCCACGGCCCCCTTCCAGCCTAAAGATGTCATTATATCTTTGATATGCATCGCCATTTCTATTGTCTCTGGTGCTGGTATATACTCGGTTTCTCTTTCTTTCCAGATTTCCTTAACTCCTTTAACACGGCTTGGTATTTCCTCTTTGACAACCTTAAGTTCTTCTGGGGGTGTAACTTCTTCTGGTTTCGCTATAACCTTCGCTTTCCTAATGACTTCTTTGACCGCCTCAGCGACACTCATTTCGCCTTTGGCAACCTTGTCGGCTAATTTCTCGATCTCGGGCTGTATCTTACCCCACTCATCCTCTATATCCTTCTTGCTGAATCCTGCTAACTCAAGCTGAGCTACAAAAGTGGTCTTAAGCTTATCAAGAATTTCTCTAACATGCTTTGGCAACTTAATGACTTTCTCATCGATTTCTTTTTTCAGTTTTTTGGTTTCCTCGATAATATTTTCGTATTCTTCGATCCTGTCTTTGATGTCTTTGAGAGGTGCTGTTTCGTATAATCCTTTAAGCTCTTTTACTATTGCCTTAAGCCTTTTCACGATTGCATCCAATTCGGATTTCTTCTTTTTAGCTTCACCTTCTGTCAATTCTTCAGCACTAATAATCTCTACTCTCATCTTATCATATGTCTTGACAATCTTGTCGCCCTCTTTGACCAGATCGGAAAATCTCGCCTTGATGTCTTCGATTTTTCTGATTAACTCTCTCGCCTTTAGAATGATCTCTTTCATTGCTTCGATTTGCTCTTTGCGACCTTCATGGATTTCCTTAGCTAGCTCGATGATCTGTTTCATTACATTTGAGAGATCTAGGTCTTCTGGATTATAACCTGCTAACTCGATCTCGGCGAGGAATGCTGATTTAAGTTTCTCCAAGATGAAATCGTATGGTTCAGTTGGTGGTTTCTCTTCTTTAGGCTTTTTTTCAAGTTCTTCTGCTATTTTCCTTTGGTACTCTTTCCATGTATCCTTTGTTGCCAATATGTACTTTCCTATTTTCTTCAGCTTACCCTCTCTGACAAACTTATCTATAGTCTCCTCGACATCTTCAAAACCTTTAGCTTTCAGTGATTCGATGATTCTCCAAGTTTCTTTATAACCTAAAGGTTCAAGTTCAGTAAGAATATCATTGAGTGATGGTGTCTTTTCCATGTGTAAAGATTATCTTTGACAAAAATAAAATTTTCTAAAAATCGATAAAAAATGGGTTTTACATAAAAATTCAACCTAACAAACTTTTCGCTATCTGAGCTAGTCTTTTCTTCACTTCAAATCTCTTAGCCTGATCCTCGAACTCTTTTATTAACTTGTCTAGTCTGTGTCTGTTTCTCCACAACTCTCCGATGAATTGCATCAAAGCTTGTGAAGGAACTCTTAAGCCATACTGTTCACACAATTTTTTCGCATTATACATCATTTCCGAGACGAATTTATTATACTCTGTTCTAGCTGGTTTATATTCTCTTGTAGGCTTTGTTTCAATGTGGTGTCTTATTTTTGAAACATCTTCGACACCTAGATTAGCTAATAATTCCCTCTTTTTCCTTTTTAGCTCTGCAACTGTTCTTAAATAATCTTCCATTATTTCTCACCTCTTCTTAATTTTTCTCCTTTTACCTTTTTAAGCTTTCGTTTTTCTTCCGATACTGCATGATCTAAGGCAATATGCAACAGTCCAGCCAGAGCCTTGTCCGAAATACCGAACTTTGCAATGACCTCGGCGGGAGTGTGGCGAAGGATGCGATGTTTTGCCCCAAGGTAGCGGTAGGGTTGGTCTAACCACTTGTCGACTTCTGGGTAAGCTCGTCCTAATATTAAACGACAAACAAATCTATGAGTCCAATGCGATGGCATATATTTCATTATATATTTAATAATAAAAAGGTTAGCGAGGTTTTGAGGGAGCAATATATTTAAATCTTCATAAGATATTTTGCTGAGAGAGGGGGTGGTAACGGTGAAACCAAAAGTATTTTGCTACAGATGTCCAATAGAACCGTTTTGTGATTTCGTTAAGGGAAAAATCAAGACAATGAGTGATATAAAAGATGAATTTTGCCCATTGCTATCGTTAATGAAACAATACATAATTTATACATGCGGGATCAGGGAGCATGGGGAAGATATTATAAATTACAGGATCGACCTAGATGAAGAAGAGTTAAAGGAATTTAAAGAAAAATTCAAAGATTAATTTCTTATTTTTTCCTCTATATTGTTCTGTAAAGCCTCCAAATCTTCTTTAAGCTTTTTCAAATTCTTGTAAGCTTCTTTTAGGACTTCTGAATCATTCTTAGCTTTCTCGAAAGGAGTTAAAATGTCATCAATGATCTCAGCAGCCATGTCCAAAAGCCACCGCCTGATTTTGTCCCTTGCCGCCATGTCCCTTGGCTGGATTTTTAGCTCGCCAATTTGAATACACACATTGTCTTTGCAACAGCAGAAAAGGATTTTCACATTACCACCTCAAGCGGTATTAATCAATATCCAAAACAAGGACACTCCAAGGGAAATCAGACCTAAAGCAATCAAGATAACACCGTAATGCCAGTGGTGAGGTCTGTCGAATCGCCCATCCAGAAAATCTTTAAAATCGTCCACAAGCATTGCGACACCGCTTGCAAATGAATCGATAGCGAAAGCTATCGTGAAACTTGGATCTTCCCTGACCTTTTTAAAAATAAAATTGAGGGTTTGAGCTGCATTAAGGTATTGTCCCCTCAAAAAGTCCTCTGCCACCTCGATGATCCATGTCGACATCAGACATCCGCCCCTTTCTTTAAAAACTCTCTCAACCATTCAATTACAGTCTTGCAAACCCGAGGATACTTGACCAAATAAGCATACAATTCTTTGTCATGGTTTTTAGCGTATTCTAAAGCATTCTCGTATGTCAGTTGCTCGATCCAGCTCGCTCCGCCGATTTTTTTGACAAGTGCTGAAAGTCCTTTCAAGATAAGCTTAACGGGTACCGGTAATTCACCTCCTGATGAAGAAGACACATATCCTAAAGCCCTATCGACATCCAAGCTTTCCGCTTCGTTTTCTAAGATTTCGAGGATTTGCTCGGTTTTCGGATCGATAATCCCTTTCTCAGCGAGTTTTTTTGCCAACCAGGGGCTGTCAGTGGCATGGGCTGGAAGAAGATTGAATGTAGCTTTTATTAATTTTTTGAAGATAGAGGAGACTGTTTTCTCAATCGCCTTCTGAGCTATGTTGTCTACTCTCTTCGTTACTTGGAGATATTCCTCCCTTTTCTCCTTCGACAGATCGATCATCTCTGCTCACCTCTACTTTTACGTTTTCTCCAGACTGTGGTTGCTGTGGAACAAGATTTTGTTGCTCCTTAAGCTGCTGAGTCATTAACATTAGTTTAGCTCTTGTTTCTTCTTTCTTCACGTCGCTCCACGCCCTGCTAAATGATTCGATCCCCTTCTCGATTACGGGTCTAACATGCTCTAAAACCGTGTTGAGCAAATTCTGTATCATTTGGGCTTCTTGATATGCCTCCGCCTTCGCTTTCTCCCGCTCCTCTTCGAGTTTTTTCTGGAGTTCTTGGAGTGTCATCTGCGGTGCTTTAACTTCAAAACCCATCTCCTTGAGCTTCTTGATCATTGAGTCGACATCCATCTCTTCGCTTTTGTAAACTTTGTATCCAAGGGTTTCAAGGGCTTTAGCTAGGCTTTCGATTTGCTGTTTAAACTCTTCGACTTGCTCAGTCACCGATTTTGGTTTTTTCTCTTCTTCCTCTCCCGGTTCTCTCAAGATCCTTTCATAGTCTCTGATTTTGTCTTCAAGCTGTTGTATGTAGTTTTGAAGTGCATCAATGCGGGAGAGTAACTCCTCCTCCCTTCCCTCATATTCTTTCTTTCTAAGTTCTTCCTTCAGTTCTTCGACTTTCTTGAGCATTTCTTCCCTCTCTCTTCGCATTTCTTCGAGGTCTTTTTTCAATTGCTCATACAACAATTTGTAAATATTGCCTTGCTCATCATCTTTGCGTTTTCCGTCATCATCTTTGAGCATTTCGACGGCAAGCTTCATTTTGCTGAT
>Ga0190312_1000161_pt1 | contig 24538 bp, 37 predicted proteins | sample 487007910_MG_FD_165046 | JGI IMG/M metagenome (GOLD analysis project Ga0190312, IMG submission 165046) | Hydrothermal vent sediment bacterial communities from Southern Trench, Guaymas Basin, Mexico - 4870-07-9-10_MG | ecosystem: Environmental > Aquatic > Marine > Hydrothermal vents > Sediment ... | reverse complement strand
CCCTGACAGTATATTATATAACGTTATATAATATACTGTCAGGGGTTTGATGTGGCGTCCTTTCAGGCGAAGAGAGTGGCGGATGCTTTCTTTTACAAAAAGGCGGACTTTTACTGGTTCTTTCTTTTCGCCAAAATGACGGCATTTTTAGTATTAATTTTCAGCCGAGACATAATACCACTCTAATAATTAATGCCACTTTTCTTTTTATATTTAATACCGCTCTAATAATTAATGCTACTTTTCTTTTGCTTTATAATATCACTCTGGAGAGAGGTTTAAGGGCGTTGCTTGCGTTGAGTGCGATGCGGTGCGGGAAGTGCAGGACGGTCAATAGGACGGTCAATAGGACGGTGCGAGAACTATGTGCGAGGACGGGAAAGAAGCGGGAAAAGAAGGAGCGGAAATTTCCTTATTCTTTAAGTGAAATAATTTTTTAATTAAAGAGTATATTTATATACTCGCACTTGCGATGGGGAGGGCGAGGAGGTGAGAGAAGCGAGATGGTATCGCCTTATATGGTTATACGGAAGGCGAGAGAGAGGAGGAGGAAGGAGATGGCGAGAGAGATAGCGGCGGAAGCGGCGGAAGAGATTGAGATGATGGCGAGCATAGTTCTATGTGACTACCTTAACGCAGAGGAGGCGGTGGAGGCGGCAGCGGAAATAAGGAAGTGGGCGGAAGAGACGATATGCGAGGCGGTTATGCGGAAGATAGCGAATAAGAATTAAGCGGGTGCGTTTTCTCCTCCTCTCTCCTTCCCTCCTTTAATTTTTTCCTTTTTTCCTTTCATTTCAATGCTCCTTTATGCTTTCTCCTCCTTTTCTCCTCAATTCTCAAATTTCACGAATTTCATGATTTACCGATTTAATGAAATACTTAAACTTTTTTTAAGTCAAACACTATATTTAAATACCTCTCTGTGAAATTGAGGATGAGGAGGGACGGAGGGCGGTGCGATGCCTCTGTCCCTCTGAGGTGAGGCGAAATGGCGTCTGTGAGATGTTCGGTGTCTGTGTATAAAAAAGGGGAGGAAGTGGCGAGCCTCCCCTCCGTGAGAGAGGAACGCCACGAGAGGCGTGTGAGAAGAGGCATAAGCGTTGAAGAGATTGCGAGAGAATATGAGATTGCGAGGTATCTTTTGACAATTGCAGAGGCGGTGGGCGACGAGAAGAAGGCAGAGATGCAGAGAGAACGCATAAAAATGCTTGAGGATGAACTCAAGGATGCGGTGAGCAATGAGGATTACGAGGACTTTTGAGAGCGGTGTGTGAGAGAGAAAGGTGAGAAAAATGCTCTCACGAGCCGAGAACCTGAATGAAAAAATCAACGATTTGAGAGAGGCATTCTTCTTGCACTGCGATGAGTGCGATGATGTCAGAGAGAAAGTCGCATCGTTGCTTGAAGATGCTGCGAGAAGCATCCAGTTCTGCAAGGACTGGAAGGAGGTCTCTGAAGTCCTTGCGAGATTACTGAACGAAGTTGCGAAAACGCTCAGATGAACGAAATTTGATTTTTTTTCCTTTCCTTTTTTTTCTTCTATTTTGTTCATTAATCTCCTTCTCCCGCTTCTTTCACCACCCTCCCTTCCTCAAGAATGCTGTGAACGCTGTCTGCATTCATGCATGAAAAACGAGTGCAGTTTAATGCTCAAGAATGCATAAATGTGTGCAATCTGGACAGGTGTGAAGAAGTGTGAAGTGATGTGATGATGTGATGTGCGGTGTGCTACGCCCTAACCGCAACCTTTAAATGAAGTTGCTACCTGTCCCGATTTTATGTATGGAAAGAAAATATGCGATTCGCATATATTTTTTAATCTGGACATGGACACCCCTAGTTCACTACGCCCTTTCAGGCGGTTTCAGCGTATTTCCTCGCCTTATATACGAGTTTCGCTGTCCAGATTTTCACCTCTCAAAATCTGGACACGAGGGCAAAATCTGGACAAAATCGGTATCATCGTATATTATACTGAAGGGGTAATGTCATCGGCGGAAGATGCGAGGGTTTATTAATATATTATCATCTATACGGAGAGAGATGCCTCGTGTGAAATGTGGGCGGTGCGGTCGTGAGGCGAAGGCGTTGTATGTGCGGGAGTGGTCTCTCAAGTGTCCAGATTCTCACAACGACGACAGCAACGACGACAGCAACGGCAACGGCAACAGCAACATGAAATACAAGGCTCGCTGGGTCAGGGTCGGCTATCGTTGCGAGAAGTGCGGTTGCGTCGTCCTCAACGGCGAGGAATACTACAAGAAATCGGAAGTTCAGAACCTGCTACGAATGCTCACACACTCATAGCTACGCCTGTGAGATGCCTCGCAAAGGTCCAAAATGGCTCTCAAAATCTGGACAGGGCGTTTTTCTCAAAGCAGAGTTGCGGAAATCGTGAGAGGGGCGACGAGAGCGGAGATTGAAAAAGCACGGAGCGTTGAGATTGGTTTCTCAGAGTCAGAATAATATACCCTTTTTCCTGCGAGTTCGCTCTGAAGTCGGTAACACTCCGCTTTTCCTGCGAGTTTCAGAGACTTTTTAAATGTGAAGGGTATATTATTCTCATTCGGAGGTGAGGGAGGAGCATCATGAGGAGGAGGGGTCGCAGGAAGGGAAGCCTCGAAAGGTGCTGGCTCTGCTCCACGATAATGCGCAGAGTGTATGTGCGTGTCTCTGATAAGGGAAAGCGCACATTCCTCGCCGTCGGATGGCTCTGCCCTAAGTGCGAAGCCTTCTCGTGTGAGTTTGAAAGGCTCAACTACCTCGTAACCTCGCCGAAGAGGAAGCCAAAGAAGCAATGCTCCTGCGGCGCACCTATGCTACGCACATACATCAGACCGCAGAAATCACAGAAACTCATCGCTATCGGATGGCTCTGCCTCCGCAACCACACGCTCTCGCTTGACGAAGCAAACCTGAAGAAACTGAACGCATCAGCATGAACACCGAAAAAATTCTTTCAGCGTCCACAAGATTTATATCATGCCTCCCCTATTGAAAGAACGAGGGGCGGGCTTCCCGCAGGAAGGCGAAAACCTGAAGAAGAAGGCATCCCGCACCACCACCCGCCCCCTCCCGTTTTTTCCCGCTCTCCACTCCCGACACGAGACGCCCACAGATGCGTTCTGACGCAATTTCTCACACACCCAAGACATATTTATCGTGGAAGGTTTCTTTTGCCTGCGAGAGATGCGTTTATGGGCGTCTCGCATTATGACGCCCACACATGCGTTCTGATGAAATTTATGAGGCGTCCAAGATATGTATGTCTCGGATGCGAAGTTTTGAAGGCGAGAGACGCATCTATGGGCGTCTGACAGCATCATGCCTGACGCCCTTGAAGCCATGCGAGACGCATCCCACCGCTTCCTGCATCGCCCTCCCTCCATCTCCCTCCATCACCCTCCCCGACCACTCCCCTGATGCCCCGCTCCCTGCGAGATGCCCTCTCTTTGAATGCTTAAATTTTTCTTTCAACGATAGAAAGAGTTTTAAAGTGAAAAAGAGTATGCTCAAACGGAGGTGATGCGAGATGGGCGATGAGAGGGAAGGACTGAAAGAAAAGGCGCTTCGGGCTTACAATGAGTATCTGGAGAGGGAAAGGAAGATAAGAGAGAAAAAGGCACGGGACATCGCTGGGAGAGCAAGAGAAGAGTTCATACAGAGGTTTGAAACAGAGCCAGAGGAGACAGTTCCTATATCTCCATACGAATGCCTTTTGAAAAGCGATGGTCTGAAATTCAGAGCAGTAGAAGATGGACACAAAATCCGCTTCTTCGTATTTACGGAGTGTCAGTGTTGTCATTCCCTCTTTGAGAAGAGAGTTACCTCGTTAAGAGCTCTCGGCGAAGTTCTCTCTGAGACATGCATCTGCGAAAAGTGCAAGGAAGCATTTGGGGCGATTGCAGAGGGGACAAGCAGAGAGGAAGAAATCATCAAAAAACTCTGCGAAGTTTTGAAAATGCTCAGAGATTGCGACATGGATTGCGATTGATAACAGGTAGGGAGAGAACACGACGCCCTCTTCCCTCTCGCACCTTATTTTATTTTTTTCTTTTTTTATAATGAAATGAGAATAAATGCCTGCCAAAATTCTGAAGCCTCCTTTTGGCTGGTTCGGAGGGAAAGAAAAAATCATTCATGTGCTACTCCCTCATGTCCCTCCGCATAGTGCCTATCTTGAACCGTTTTTTGGGGCAGGCTCGCTCTTCTTCGCAAAGCGTCCATCCCGAATAGAAGTGATTAACGACATAGACGAAGACTTGATGAACTTCTACTCGGTGCTTCGTGATGATGTGAAGTTCAATAAGTTCGTGAAACTCGCACACCTCACGCTATACTCAAGAGCAGAATACATGCATGCTCGTGAGAAGTTCAAAAGGAAAGCGTGGAGGGATGATGTTGAGCGTGCATACCTGTTTTACATAATGGTGAGAATGTCCTTCGCAGGAAAGTTCGGGCATTCGTGGGGTTATAACATATCCGCAACCTCAGGAGGTATAGGTAGGCAGATTAGCGGTTATCTCTCATCAGTTGATAGACTTCCTGAAATTCATGAACGATTGCGTCATGCCCAAATTGAGTGCGACGACTGGCTATCTGTTTATGAGCGTTATGTTCCGAAGTGGCTTCAGGACGGCTTGAAAGTGTTCGTGTATTTAGACCCGCCATATCTTGAAGATGTCAGGAAGAGTGGTAAATACAGATACGAATTATCAAGAAGGAGGCACGAGGAGCTCATAGAGGTCGTAAAGAGAGAGAAAGGAGCGAAAATCATGCTGTCTGGCTATCCATCCCCTCTTTATGAGGAGTTAGAAGAAGCAGGATGGTGTAAAAAATGCTGGAATGTCGCATGCCACGCAGTCGGTAGGACACGGGCATACGGTCTGCTGGGCAGAGGTGCGACTTTCTCAAAGAATCAACGAAGAACAGAGTGCATCTGGATGAATTATGAAAACGCATCTTTCACCCTCTCAACACTCGGGAGGAGCGTGCAGACACGCCTCTCCTCATTCCACAAATATTGAAAAAAAATTTTCAACGATGCAAAATTATATAACTCTTGCATCCTTATCCTCTCACCGAAGAAGGGTGGTGGATGATGTCAGAAATTACAGATTTGCTCGGAGAATACATAGATGAATTGAATGAAACCGTTAAGAGGAAGTTAGAGGCTTCAGAAATATTCATCCCGCCGTGTCTGCGCAAGTTTAAGGAATCACCCGTGTCTTATCTAACATTATCAAGAGCGCATGCACTACAAGCACTGTCGTATCTGCGCACAATGTATCCTTCTTTTTATAGGGAAAACGCAGAACGACTGGTTAGATTAGCGAACTTAAACACGCAACTGAGATTAGATGAAGTCGGGAGATGGACATGCGACGCATCTTGCGATGATGCGACTATGAAAGAATGCACCGCCTCGCTCTCGTGGGCGGAGCGCATCATGTTCTCGCTGAGAGAAGTGCGAAAGATTGGCTATCCTGATGGCACGCACAAGTGCGAGTTAGTATTTACGAGTGGGAGAACTTTCATCTTTGACCCTTCTTCGGAAACCCTCACTCGTGATTTGATTTCTTTCCTCTTCTCAGAGTTTGGTCGTTTGTATGTTATAGATTTGAGAACTAAGAGGGACAGAGAGAGATTGCAGCGCTTATATGACTTCATTTCAAGCTCAATATCTAAGGAGATTAGTATTGAAGATACGGAAGAAGATGAAAGCACACTACGACTGAAAGAGAACATCTTAAGAATTTTGAGAAATTTACCCTTGACGAAGGATAAAGAGATGGTCAAGCATCCTGAAGATGCTTATTATGCATTATACGATGGTCAATATGCTTACTTCCCTCGTGATGCTTTGATTAAGATTTTGAGTTCATCATACGGGGCAAATATTTCCGTTAAGAAACTCTCAAGAGTGCTTAAAAATGCAGGTATAATCCCGTCAAGGTTGAGAATGGAAGGTGTAAGAATCACATTTTACAGGTTTGAACCTTCCCAAAAACAACTGGATGAGCTCATGGGCAAGGAAAGTAAGAAGGAGGAGGAGGTGAGTAACGGAAATGTTTGAAGGAATAATTGAGAAGGCGACACTTGAAGAAGTGATGCGGGCAGCACACGCCATCGTCACAGAGAGCCGAGTGCTGATAGATGACAAGGGATGGCATATAAAGGCGATAGACCCTGCGAATGTCGCTATGGTCGTCGTGGATGTGTCCCCAGATGCATTCTACAAGTATGAGCTGAAACTTGAGGGGGAGGAAGAGAAGGAGAAGAAAGGGATGGAAATAGGCATCAGCATAGACAAAATGGTTGAGATGCTGCGTTCAGTCGGCAGAGACGGAAACATCTCCCTCGCCGTCAAGGACACGCTGTTCATGGAATTTGGAAATTTCACATTCTCTATGGACTTATACGACCCGAGCTCTGTCAGAGAGGTGAAAAAAGTCCCAGAAATAGAATTCACATCAGAGGTTATCATGGATGGCGATGCCTTCAGGAGAGCAATAGAGGCGGCGAAGAGGTTAAGCGAGGAGGTATCTCTCAGTGTTAAGAACGATACCTTCACTGTGAAGGCGGAAGGAGAGAGCATGAGCATGGAGATGAATCTGAGGGAGGACGAACTGTTTGATTTTGAGGCAGGGGACGCCCATTCCTCCTTCTCACTGGATTACTTGACCAGCATGGCGAGGGTATTCACAAACACAGAAGTCGTCATCAAATTAGGCAACGATGTGCCTGTGGAAATATCGGGAAAAATCGCAGATGGCAGTGTGGCAGTTATGTATCTTCTTGCACCACGCATACAATAAGAATAGATATGAAACTCTTTTCTCACCTCTTTTATTTTTTCGTTTTCGCTCCCGAAAATTCTCGCCTCTCACGGTAATTGAAAGAAAATTTTAATCAAACGAAAGTTATAAATCATCCGAAAACTCCTCTCAAAATAGAGATGGAGTGTCCTGAATGCCACTCAAAGAATTTGGTATGGGATTATGGGAGAGGGGAGTGCTACTGCGAGGACTGCGGTCTCGTCATAGAAGACGCCTTAATAGACACACGACCAGAATGGCGATACTTCTCGCAGAGGGAGAGAGAGGAAAGAGAACGGTGCGGAGCTCCTGAAACTTACAGAATTCACGACAAGGGATTAGGCACTCCTCCCCGCATGATGAAGCACAGAACGATTACGCATCTGACATCTGCGGAAGAGTCACGGATGATTTATGCACTGATTGAATTGGAACGCATCTCCTCTGCTCTCGGCATTCCGAAATTCCTGAGAGAAGAGGCGGCGAAGATGCTGCGAGAAATACGCTCAAAAATACACTCAAGCGAGGAAGTGAGGAAAAAAATCGCATACAGGGGTGCGGACAGCATCGTTCCTGCTGTTATTTATATAGTGTGTCGCAAAAATGGTTTGGCACGCTCTTTGAAAGATGTCGCAAAAATCTCTAAAGTATCTTTGCGAAAAATATCACGAGCATACAAGGGCATATTGCGTGCATTGAACATACAACTGCGCCCTCCATCTCCTTCTGATTTTGTCCCCTCTCTATGCTCCTCTCTCGGACTCGGCGGGGATGTGCGTGCCATCGCCGAACACATCATCTCCTCTGCGGGTGAAGAAGTGATAAATGGGAAGAACCCTATATGTGTTGCAGCATCAGCAATATACATAGCGGCGTTCCTCTGCGGAAAGCACATCCCGCAGAGAAAAATAGCGGAAGAGGCAGGCGTCAGCGAAGTCACGATACGCAGACTATATAAGGATTTAATTGAGAAACATAATATCACAGTATTGCCGAAACAAAGGAAGGTGATTGTGTATGGGTGATGACTTCAACAAGCTGTTTGAGAAAATAAAGGACATAGGCAAGGGCTTCTTACTTGAGAACATAGTGAAGAGACTGGAAGATGTGCATCTGTCGCTGATAGAGATGCGTAGAGAGGCACGCTTTCTTGAGCGTCAAGACCTCATAGATGAGTTCAACGAGATGGAGCGGAAGGTCATGCTGCTGCGAAACATGCTTGAGGATGAGAGAATGGCGAAAATGGAAGATAAGGGGGAGAAGAATGTTGAAAAGGAGAGGAATAAAAGCAGGAAAAGGTGAGATGAGATGCGTTCAACGGATGTTGAGAGGAGGTTTTTGCAGGTCTGCAAGCGAATAGTGAGTGCAGAGCGGGAAGTTCCAGAAGAGATTATCAGGGAAGGTGCTGTGGTCGTGCATGTGACAGATTTAGTGAACCCGTGCATGCGTCATCTTTTCTACCAGTTTAATACTCCCTCGCATGTGAGTGTTGAAAGCGTGTTGAGGATGTGGGAAGGGCAGGCGTTGCACGCCGCATCAGTCCTCACACGCAATCATGAACTTCTGCTATTTCATAAATTCAATGAAGTTTATGTAGTAGGCTCTATTGACGAATACGAGAGAGGCATCCTTATTGAAAAGAAGTTCGTGAACTTCGTGCCTTCAACAGAAACGCAACTCCAGAAATACTATTCGCATTACATTGACCAAGTGCGATTTTACAGTGTTCTCTGCTATCTCAACGGCTATGATGTTAAGCGTGCATACCTTCTTTTTGTGAATAGGGGCTTCTCAAACGAGAGAAATCCCTTCGTGAAGGCGTTTGACATAACTCACTTCTTGGATTATGAGCGAGACTTGAACCTGCTCTCTGCGAGGCTCTCATCCGTCATGAAAGTCATGAACTCAAAGGAAATGCCAGAGATTCCCGACGAATATCATCCTTTTGAGCATCCCTGCTCCTCCTGCATGTTCCGTTCTCTTTGTTGGATGGAGGAGGAGCATGCGGAGGAGGACGAATATGAGGAAAACAATACTGGAGACGAAAGTTCACAAGAGGAAGAAAGTGCGGGAAGGCACTTCACAGAAAGAATCAAAGACTAAACCCTCCTCACCGTTTGAGGTTCGCAGATTTTGTCGTTTAAGGAAGGAGACACTCGCAATATTAGAGGAAAGAATCACCGCAGACTTCAGCATCGCAGAGTGGATTGGCATTCTCGTGGAAGAAGCATTGAGAATTTACGACACGCCTGCTAAAATGCGACTTCTTGCGATGAAATATAATCGCATTCTGAGGGGCGATGAATACGACCCTATAAAAGAAGAGTATAAGCGATTATACAAGAAGAGCATTAGGAAGCAGATAGAAGAGATAGAGAGCAAGGAGAGAGAAGTTCTCGCAAAATTGCGTAGTCAAGGCTTCATAGAATTCGCAGGAAGGCTTGAAGAACTCTTTGACGAAGTTGAGAGAGGTCGTTATGATGACATAGCGATGGAAGTTGAGAGCAAAATACAATCTTTATCATCCGAGATGGAGAGAGAAACAGGATTTCTGACGGTGAAGGAGGCAGCAGAGATGCTCGGTGTCAGCGACGGAACAATCCGTAAAGCGATTAAGGAAGGTTACTGTGGCGTCAACATACGACATATTCGTGATGAGAAAGGCAGAATTCTGTGCTATAAGGAGGATATAGAGGAGATAAAGAGACGGAAGGAGAGCAAGGGGAGTGGAAAATGAGCAAACGCCTCTCGGATATAAAGGACTTTCGTATGAAGGAAGAGATATTGAGCATCGCAGATGCCATCATCTTCATCCTGCTCTGCTACAAAAACCCGTATGGGAGGAGGAAGTGGAAGGCATACCTCGTTTATCGTAAAGGCGGAACGCTCTCCGTGAGGAGACTCCACCCCCGCAAATGAGACCTTAAATAATTAACGCTTATTTTAAATTTTTCTTTAAATGACTGATATATTTAAATACTCTATTAGTGTATTCTCTAATCGGAGGTGAGCGTGAAGGGATGGCTCGTGAGGATGTGTCTGAAGGGGATGTGGAGCGACGGCATCTCCTCTGGGAATACCGCAAGCTCACGGCGGCGAAGGCGAGAAAGTTGGAGCGACTGCGCAGAGAACTTGACGAGGCATACCGAGAGTGGTCGGCAGTGAGCAAAATCACAAAGATGCTTGAGCGTGGCGAAATCACGACGGAGGAAGCGAAGAGCCTCCTGAATGAAGGTGTGGAGAAGAGGTGGGAGTTTCTGCGAAGCAAGGGGGTGGTGATGAGTGAAACTGCTTGAGGCGTTCAAGGACTTTGAGGTGCGACGGCGGTCTGCTGGTCGCATCATAAAGATAACTCCCGCAACAGAGATAAAGGTGACATACGACGACATCAAAAAGGCTGCTGACGAGCTGAATGAAAAATACCCGCAGCACAGATATGTTGTCAAGAAGACGAGAATAAATGGCAAAGAGTTCGTCGTTTTCCGCAGAGATGCGCCGAGTGCGAAGGGCATCCCGATATACATAGACACCGAAGAAGGCAGAATATTCGTTCCCGCCTCGTATGTGAAGCGGAATTTCAGGCTCGTCAGAGCAGTCGTGGATTATCGCCTCTCTGCGCTTGGCATACCTACAAGGCGTGAGGTTGTATCATACGGGGCGTGATGCAACTATGAACGGAAAAAACGCCCTCAATGAGATGGACAGGCTTCTGGAGATACTCGCAGATGCAGAGGAACATAAAATCACAGAGTTATACCGCAGAGTTTCGCTCACTCCAGAGACAATCAGGACGGTCATAGAGTTCTTCAAGGAACACGGTCTCGTGAAGGCGTATCTCAAAGAAGACGGCATATATGTGAGAATCACTGGAAAGGGTCTTGAATTTCTCGCATTGCCTTCTGATAAGGACTGAAGGACTATCTCACTCGCAGACTTATAGCGCTCATAGGAGGTGGTCTGCATGGTAATAGCGGATTTGTTTCTGTTTGGGAAGCCTGCGTGGGAAATAGAGAACATGGAAGAGGTTTCAGCGTCGGAGATACGGGAGAAGGGCGAAGAGCTGAGGGAGCGATTGCATCGGATTGCGGAAATAATGGAGAAATTGCAGAACGCAGGATGGGAGAGAGCAGGAGCATCGCTTTACAGCATCTCCTTCCACAAGGACATTACGGTAGAGGATGCGAAGGAAGAGCTCCGCCAATTAGGTATAAAGCCTGAGGAGGTCGGTCTGATAGAGGTTGAGGAAGCAGAGGACGAGGAGGAGGTAGAAGAGGATGACGGAAGTGGAGAAATTACTGAACAGAATTGACAGAACTACTACGGTAGAGGAACTCGTCGGCATAATCAAGGAGGCTTCCGAAACGATTGACGACGATTTCACGCTTGACCTCTTCCTCTCGGAAGCATGGAGGAAGTTCTCACTGATGCGGAGGTGACCAACGGTGTTTAAAAAGAGCAAATACCCGCTCAAAATGTTCACCTTCCTGCCTGCCGAGAGCGAGGAGATACCTATTGAAGTCAGCGCTGTTCTGGAAATCGCTCTTCCCTATGATTACAAAGAGCGCCTTGATGTTGAAGATGCTCTGTGGTGGTTCGCATGGTGGGAATGTGTGGGCGACGAATGCATGGTTGCGACACTGCGACGCAACGGCTCGTTTGAAGAATTCACATCAGACTGGGTGACTTTTACGGCAATCATGGCAATGAACCCCTCGCTTGAGGACTTCAATCTCGGCAGTTCAGACGAGGAAGCGGAGTATATGCTGCTCGTGAAAGAAGATGACGGCGAGGATAGCAGAGAGAAGACCGCATACATAGTTTCCACCTCCTCTTTCCACAATTTTTTGAACGCTCTCTCACACACTCTCAGGCAAAGGAGGCAGGGGAAATGAGAGAGGAAGAAGGAAAGGAGAGGGTGGAGAGGAGGAGTAGGAGGAAAGGAGGAAAGAAAAGAAGGAGGTGGGAAGAAGATGAAGGAATTGAACCTGCCGCAGTCTTCTTCCTCTTCGGAGGATGAGGAGGAAGAGTGGGAAGAAATAAGGGCGTTTCCGACGGTGTGGAAGCCGTCGCAGGAAGGAGACACGCTTAAGGGAACGGTCATAGAGATAAGAGAGCGCACATTCGGGAGCAGAGAATACACATCCCTCGTCATTACAACCGAAGAGGGCGAAGAGTTTGAGACGCCTGCACACACCAACCTCTCAAGACTCATCCGAAAGGGCGTTGACGAGGGGAAAATCACTGAGGGATGCGAAATCCAAATAATCCTTGACAGAATTATCAGGAGAGGTGGTGCAAGTGTCTACCTTTACAGGCTCTTGTGCAGGAGAGGAAGAGGAAACGCTGAATAAAGCGTGCAAAGAGTGCATCATATACGGCTGTGAAGACTGCGACCTGAAGTATCCGTGTGAGCAGTGCATCAGAAGAGGATGCGAAATCGTGCTGTGGTGCATCCTTCGTGATTGTGAGATATTCAGAAGGCGGTGCAGCATCAGAGATGAGTGCGGAGCGGTGCTGTGGTGCGACCCGAATGAGCGGAAGAAACTAACGGGGCGATGCGAAGATGTCATACAAAAGGGGAAGAGCGTATGAGTATAAGATAGCGGAGAGATGGAGGCGAAGGGGAGCGGTTGTGTGGCGCTCCCCCGCCTCAAAGGGTGCTGCCGACCTGTTAATCATAACGGAGAGGAAAATAAAACTGGTGCAGGCAAAACTTCAGAAAGGGAAGAAGCGAACACTGCTACCTTCAGAGGAGAAAGCACTGATTGAACTCGCACAACACATCCATGACTTGCTCAATGTGTGCGTTGAGGCAGTGTTCATGCTTAGAATAGAGGAAGAAAATGAGATAACAGAGGAAGAAGTGGTGCTGTGGCGTTCTCCCGCATGCGAAAAAGATTAATCTACTTCTTTTCTTCTATTTTTTCCTTTATTTTCCTCACAATTATCTCAAATGTTGATTCCTGCTCCTTCACAGAAGGATACTGGAGCAAATCACACAGCATCTCATAAACTCTTCTGTCTTCTTTCCAATATACTGCCATCACAACTATCACAGGGTCGGATGAATAGAACTTTCTGAGCGTTATTGAGTAATCAGGCAGATACGACATGATGTATCTTACGCCCTGCTCAATCGCTGCAATCGCCCTTCTCCATCTCTTCCTTGCCAAAATCTCTGCAATCTGCCTCGTGAGGTTCTCATCAAGTATGGAACTCTCAAGCACTCTGTCTATGTATGTCGGTTGAAACTCTGAGGCGGGCTTCTGAAGCACGACGAACCTTCCCTTGTTTCCGAACTGTGGCTCTTCTTCAAACCTCTTGAAAAAACCTGCTTTGAGTATATCGTCGCCCTTATTTTCCGCCAGATGGCGTGATGGACGAAATCTCTCCCTATCTTCCAATCTTGGAACTTCCTCCAGTGCCTTGTTTGGTGATTCTTTTGGACACTTGTCACGGTTAAGATTGTCTGTGAACGATTCTCCTTCAATATTCATCGCATTTTTCTCGTTCATATTCGCTCTCACAATGCCGAGATTTTTTGGCTCTTCCATCACCTTGTTTATTACTGGCTTCTACTTAAAAAGTGTTGCGGTAAAAAAAGTGAAGGGAGGTGATGTGGAAAGATGCCATACAGGAACTATGATAAGAGGGTGCGAAACTACGACCTCGCAGTAATTCCCGATGTTGTCCGCAGCAAGTTTGAGGCAAGGAAGCCAGCGATGCTGGACGGGCAGGAGGAATACCAGAAGACGCTGACTGATGTGGAGATTGCGGTGAGGGGCATTCTTGACGACGAGGGCGTCGTTGCGAACATGAGAGTGATGTATCTGAACTTCGCAAGGGCGCTTGTGCGTGGCAGTGGTCATCAGTCAGGCGTGGCTTTGCAGAAGATTGCAGCGGCTGAGAAGGCGAAGTTCACCACATACGGCTTAGACCCGTCCATCCTTGACAAGATAGTGAAGATGGTCATCGGCATGGTCGCATACGGCGCATAGTCGGCAACACGCTGACTGCGGGGTCGTAGCTCAAGTCACACCCCTTCTCTTTTTCTTTTTTTTCCAACAGTTTTTGGTCGCATACGGCTCGTGCGGCAGTTCCTAAGGTCATCTCACGATTTGATGACCTTCGGATTGCCTCCTCGGCTCCAGTAGGTTCACCTCATAGGCGTTGATAGATTCAACGCCTCGCCACCCTACCTTCATCACTTCAACGGAGAGCCTTTCGGGGGCGCCGCACCTCCCCACATCTAAGAGGTTCAGACACGCATTCACATCTCTATCCAATCCGCAAACGGGACACGCCCTCAGGGAATTCACAAGACCCCCGCATAGGGCGCATATTTTGGATGTGTTGTGCGGTGATTTATAATCTACTGGACTTCCGTTGAGTAAGGCTTTATATTCTATGTAGCTCTGAATGCGGTGGAACGGTAGCGAGTTCAGACGACGCTTCATCTCTTTCGTTCTTACTGAAACTTCTTGCACTCTTCCCCTCCACTTGTTGTATTTCTTGACCCTCTTATTGACTGATTTCCTTAACCCTTTCAAGTTCTCTAAGATGAAGCCGTAACTTTTAAGGGAGTCTGCTATGAATCTCGTTGCCTTGTGTAATATGTCCTTTATTCTGTTTGTCTCTCGCTCACCGTATTTTCTCAGAAGCTCGTTTCTCTTCTTTCCCTTCACTTCCTTCTGAACCTTCTTTCTCTTTTCGTGATAGATTTCCCTTATACGCTTAATGCCGAGATATATTTTTGCTGCTTTTCCGTCGGAGGTTACATAAGTTATGTTGTCTTCATTCACATCCACCGCAACAAAGCCTTTCGGCTCTGATAAATCCACATGAACTCTTATCGGAATATAAACAAACTTCTCGCCTAAAAGAACCTCTTTCACATCTCCTTTAGCGATAAGTTTTTTGTGATAGTCGGAAAGTTCAAGAGGTATCTCAACACGCTCTTTAGGTCTTATTGTGAGGATTAACACACATCGCTCAACATCTATCTTGAAGATTGTTTTAGGAATTCTCACAATCCTCTTCCTCATCACAGGTTCTTTCCCCTTGCGAGATTTCCAGCTCTTTATGATTGATTGTGTAACTCTATACACTTGTGGGAAGATGTGAGTGTGGAAGTCATACTTGCTCTTAAATGCCTGATAGCACTCCGCATGTAGTTTCTTAAGAGAATAGCCTTTCTTCAAACCCTTCTTGATGGCATAATTTACCATCTCTTGAAAGGCACTCAATAGATTATCTACCTCTTTTATCTCCCTCGCTCTGTGCCTGACCACTGCGCTGATTACAACCTCCATCATGTTAATTAACACACCTTGAATTTAAAAAGCCTTTCGGGGGTAATATTTAAATACTGAGTAGTGGTAGTTCAGAAGTATGGCGAGGTTGCTGTTTGCTCCGCTCATAGCGGTAAGCACGCTCAATCAGGCGAACCTCATAAGACAGCTGTGCGAGGAGAACGAAATAGAGTGCGAAATAAAGAATTCCATAACAGTTCCAGACACATGGACGGATGCGGATGCCTTCTTGTGGCTCACATTGGCAGCACCGCAATTTCTGTCAGATGCGGTTGCACCCGCATTAAACACATCAAAGCCACACGCTGCCTATGTCACAGTGGAAGGACTGCCCACGAAGGCTATGTTCGTCAGCACAAATATTCCACGCTTGAGATTCGTTGCAGTATCCGAGTTTGTTCGGCAGTGCCTTGAGAATGCAGGTCTGAGCGTTGAGAGAGTTGTGCATCACGCAGTAGATATTGAGCAGTGCAAGAACGCAATAAGACACAGAAATGCGACTCGGAGATACTTGTCTCAGAAGTATGGCGTTGATTTGGACGAATATTGCGTGTTTCTATTCAACGGGAGGCACGACCCACGCAAGAATGTTCAAGGCTTGCTGCAAGCATTCAAGTATTTGGAGGCGAAGGGACGCAAAGACATACTCCTTTTCATGATTACTGACGAATCCGTTAAAGAGTTAATGACAATGGAAGGCGTCAGAGAACGATGCTTCATAGAGGCGACGACAGGCTCTCTGCCGTATCACAGGGTTCTTGAGCTGATGGCAGCAGCGGATTACATAGTTTTCCCATCGTTTGCGGAGGGTTTCGGCTTGCCTCTTTTAGAGGGAAACGCAGTCGGCAGACCCGTCTTGCACACATGGATGCCTCCTCTCTCGGAATTTTCGTCGCAGGATTTCAACTTCACATGGAACTATTTAGAGGAAGTGGAAGTGAAAAATGCGGCAGTCCAGACATGGCTCTTCCATGTCTATACAATGGACATGCTCGCAGAGATGATGGACTACGCAGCAGATATTTATTTCAACCGCAGGGAAGAGTATGAAGATTACTGTGAGAAGGCGTTTGAGCATGCTCACAGGTGGGATTACAGACGCATATACCCTGAACTTTTAAACCTTCTCGGCTTCAATGTGAAGGCGGAGGTAAAACATGTTGAGAAAGGTGTGAAAGAAATAGAAGAAGGATGATGTGAAAGGAGGTGAGCGAGATGGTTGAGGAGATTATAGGGGGGGATGTGGATGAGGAGGAGATGCCAGAACTACCGACGGCTGCTGAGGCAGACCCGCAGATTAAGAAGATAAACGAGTTGCTCCGCTCACTGCTCATGCATTGCAGCAACATTGTGTTTGATGTCGCCGTCTGCGACTGCCCGAATGGCAACGGATGCGGTGTCCTTCGTGATGCGAGGGAGATTGCGAAGGTAATGAACGAGCTGAGGAGCATGCAGGATGTCGCTATGAAATACTCAACACAGCAGGTTGCACCAGAGAGCAGGGAAGGAAGTGAGAGTAAGAGGAGGAGCAGAAAGAAGAGGGGAGGTGCATGAGTGACAAATGGCAATCTCAGAAGGCTCTGAACTTAATGTGGGAGAGATAAAAGTGCGCATTCTTGAGGTCATAGAGATGAAAGATTTCGCAGGCAATCGTCTGTTGCAGGTGGCGTATCAGATTGTAGATGGCGACTATGTTTCACACACCGCACATCTGTGGGTGAGGAGCGAAGAAGAGCTGAGAAAGCGAATAGAGCGGGTTGTGAGCGATTATTTGAGAGTTAGAGACTTCATGCGTTCCCGTATGATGATGAGGATGCGGTGAGCGGAGATGCTTTCTCCGCAAGACCCTCTCATCCTGCACTTTGTATTCAGCGGGTTTTTAGGGGGTCTTGCGTCGGCACTGGTGAAATCCAAGAACTTCATGGAATTCAAATCTTTCAAAACAGTTCGCATCTTCATTCTCGGCGCCATAGTCGGCTACCTTTATTATCACCTATACAGTGAATACAACTTCCCGAATGCGGTGATGTCTTTTTGTGCGGGCTACTCGTGCATTGATTTCATTGAGAGCATCACCATGCGTCTTAGACCCAAGCCGTAAAAGAAGGAAATAAAACAAAATAAAAATACAAGTAAAAGGAAATGGACGGGGAGGAGGCTGCGCAGGAGGAAAGGAGAAGAGAAGGACTGGATGAGAGAGCCGTAGATGTTTTTGTTGAGTTTTTGACCTCTGAGGTTATCCGTCTTGAAGAGCTTGAAACTTATGAAATTGATGAAATTCTTTATCACGCAGAGAGTTTCGGAATAGCAGACCCTTTAGGACAGCTCTCAAGCTGGTTATGGTCACAGATTAGCGGTGCAATTAGCTCTGTTCGCTCTATTGTCTCCTCTGTGCTGAGTGCTGTTCGCTCAGTGGGCAGTGCTGTCTCTCGTGTCTCGTCCATAGCATCAAGTATCTTAAGCTTTGTCAGAGGCATCCCCTCACGAGTTATAAGCGGTGTCAGAGGTTTAATATCTGCTGTCAAGGATGCGGTCAGCAGATTGGCGTCATCTGCGGCAAGTTACTTCTCATCAATAATGAGCAAAATCGGAGAAGCCATCTCAACAATTACAAACACAATCAGCAGTCTAATATCTCGTGTCTTGGATGCAATCAGCAACTTGGCAAGCACTCTGTCTGAATATGTCTCCAATATACTGGAGACGCTCTCCTCCTATTATTCGGCGATTGTTGAGATGCTCACGGATATGATGTCAAGCATTATGGAAGCTCTCAGCGGATTGGCAGCGACGGTAATGGAGGCTATTAGCAATCTGATTAACACCATTCATGATTTGGTAACATCACTGACAGAGATGATTACGAATTTGGTAGAGACTATTACAGAGATTATCAGCGGATTGGCGGCGACAATATCAGAAGCGATTAACAGTGTGATTGAAACTATAAACGAATTATTGGTTTCTATCTCTGAGGCGATTAATGAATTGATGGCTTCTATAAGTGATGTCATTAGTGGATTGGCGGCGACAATATCAGAGGCGATTAACAGTGTGGTTAACGCTATAAATGAGTTATTGACTGCCTTATCTGAGGCAATTAACGAATTTGCAAGGGTTATAAGTGACACCATAAGTGGATTGGCGGCGACAATATCAGAAGCGATTAATAATCTGATAGTAGGTATTAACAGTTTGGCAGCATCAATATCTGAGACGATTAGCGGTTTAGTGAAATCAATAGGCGAACTTATCAGCGGTTTAGTAGCGACAATATCGGAAGCTCTCTCATCTATGATGGGAGCTCTCGTGGAGATTTCTGCAATGATTATTGACACTTTCAGAGGCATAGCGTCAGAAATAATGAACGCCCTCAGTGGCATCGTTGCAGTAATTTCTGATGTGTTTTCCACGATTTCCTCTGTGATTTCATCGTTCATATCAATGGTAATGGATGCGCTTGCGGAAGTTCCCTCAATAATCTTAGGAGCGCTTTCAAACTTCGTTGCATCCGTTCAGGCGTTCTTCACAGAGGCGTTTCAAGCATTCATCTCAACGATGGGAGGTATCTGGGATGCTCTGCGCTCATTCTGGGAGAAAGCCCTTGACGGCATCAACAAAGGCATAGGCACGATAACGCTCACACTGCAAGGTTTCATAAATCCTTTGGTGCAAATCGCACAGTGGTTCGCAGGACTTCCAGACAGGATGCTCACACTCGCAATGAACTTCGGCAAGGGCATCATTGAAGGCTTCTCGGCAGTTGCGGAAACGATTTACAACCTGCCTTTCGTGAAGCCCGTTGTTGATTTCTTCGCAAATCTACCTGAGCATATTATCAACTTCGCAAAAGGGGCGGTTGACTTCTTCACGAGTTTGCCTGAGCATTTCAAACGCATGGGCGAATTCATCGTGAATGGCTTCATCTCACTCGCAGATGCGATTTACAATTTACCATTCGTGAAGCCCGTCGTGGATTTCTTCACGAGCATACCAGAGCATATCATAAATTTCGCAAAAGGTGCAGTTGATTTCTTCACTAACCTCCCGAACATGTTAAAACCCATCATAGACTTCTTCTCTACAATCCCTGAACACATCAAGAATATAATCAATACTGTTATTGATGCCTCCTTAGGCTTCAGAGACTGGGTTTTGAACTCTGCCGTTCCGATTGTTGCAGGGGGCTTGGGAATCGTTGGAAATGTAGTAGTAGGGTCGTTCAAAGGTCTCTTCAGCACCCTCATGGGAGGTTTGAAAGAAGCGGGAAAGGCGATATGGGGTATAGCAGAAGGAATATTAGAAGATATATGTGGCTTCGTTCAGGAGATAAGCACGGGAACTCCTCACTTCATTCCTGCTCTTCTTATGGCTTTAATCTCGCCTGTCGTAGGGGTTGCAGCGTCGTCCTACCTGTCAAATACGCAAGAGGCATTAGGGGCTGCTTTAGCGCATGACACCGCATCCGCATTCCAGACCGCTATTATGTTCCCCTCAACCATCCTCACGGGAGCTCTCGCAGCACAAGTCGCATCCACCATCTTGCATGTTCTCGCAGATAATTTAGACTTCCAGATACGGTTGAGTGCGTTCCTACGACCTCTCGGTATAGGAGCTGGCGGATGGCTTGACAAGCCCATCTCCTTGAAGGGAACTTTGCACTGGTTGGCATCTCTCACATGGAAACTGCCCAAACGGATGGTTGATTACTCAATACTCGGCGTCATGTATTGGATAACCGAGCCTTACGGAATACTCGTCAAGAGCTCCATGCGTAATGTTCTTCCTGTGAAAATTCCCTCAGAAAGCAAGCTCATAGAACTCGTGCAGAGGCACACACCGCACAAGTCGTTCAAAGATTATCTTGATACACTGAAGTGGGCTTTGCGTCTCAGCGGATACTCCGAGAAGTTCGTTGAGGCGTTCTCAAAGTTGTATACGGAGGAGTATGTCGTGATAAAAGACAGGTTCGGAATAGAGCGGAAGTTCCCGACTTCGCTGATTTACGAGCTGCCGACGCCCTCGCAGCTCGCATCAATGATGGTGCATGACCTCTTCTATCCGCATCCTGAAAACCCTGAAAAGCTCGCAACTGCCGAATTTGAGAAAGCCATGCAGATGCGAGGCATGAACCCCGACTTAGCAAAGATGTTCTACATGCTCCACTTCAAGTATCCCTCAATGTCTCTTTTATATGAGTTTATATGTAGAGTTGCTGCGGGCTTCACATGGGTAGACCTCACACCGTATAAGGAAGCGGGACTCGGTAAAGATGCTCTCTCACCGAAAGAGCTCGCAAGTAAATATGCGGGCATGGAGGAGAATGCCCTCAGAGGACTAATCGCTTTCTTAGTGCCTTATGCGAAGTGGCACGATTATGCGACATTCGCATGGTCTCACAAGTCTCTCATTCCGAAGGATGTGCTTGCGAAGGCGGAGAAATACATAAAAGATGACAGGTTCACGAGTGATGCACTTATACACTTGGACATGATGGCAGACATTCCCAAGCGAATTGATGCGAGATGGATGTATAAATGGATGGTCATTACTGACAAAGAGCTCAAGCGGATAGTTCTCGCAAGGGGTATGCATCCTGATTGGGTGGAGAAAATCACAACTGCCGAAGCAATGAATGCGCTTGCGGAGGAGAGAACTTATGCGAGGACTGGTGTCATAAGCACATATAAAGAAGGTTTCATGACGCTTGACGCTCTCAAAAACACATTCAAGAACCTCGCAACTGTCAAGATACTCGGTAAGGATGTTTCTGTTCGCTTCTTAGATGGTGAAACTGAACTGTTAGCTCTTCGTGCAAGGTATGACAGAGAGCTTGACATCATGCGTGATTACTTTAGAAGGTTGCTGACCGCATCTGCGGAGAACATCTATGCGTGGCAGGATGTAATGAAGAAAATTGAGGAGGAGTTGAAGCAGGTAGGTGAGAAACTTAATCTACCAGTTTCGCTTGATGCTGATTATTTTGCGTTGTATGAGCCTGTGAGGGACGCATACTGGCACATGGACACAATTCGCAGAATTCGGACATGGCTTCGCTACATGCAATACAGGGTATTTCAGCGAATTTACGAGGGTTATTTGACGGAGAAAGAGGTTGAGCAGTTCATATCGGATATAGTTCAAAAGGCGTATCTGACGGATGCGGAGAAGGATGTCTTCACTTATGTTGCGGACTTCATGCGTGGAGGCTTCATTCGCAGGACGAAGGCGGATGCGGTTTTGAGGAAACTGAGCAGAGGTGTGATAAGTGTTGATGAAGCGGTTAAGGAATTACAGAAATTAGGATTGGATAAGGAAACTGCGGAGGCTCTCGTAGAGGCGAGGGTCAAGATATACACGCTTTCAATATCTACGATTCTCTCTTATGCGAAGTATGTGAAGGTAAGCGAGGACTTCTTGAAGAAGAAGATGGATATGTTAGGAGTTCCAGAGGAAGACCAAGAGCTGATTTTAAGGGTTTTTGAGATAAGACATACGACTGATGAGCGTGATAAGATAATAAGAGAGACGCTTGACTTGTATGAGGCAGGCTTCAAAACCGAAGAAGAGGTTAAAAATGAGCTCGCACCGTATCTGTATGCGGGTGTTTCTCTTGACCTGCTGATTACGGCAGCGAAGAAGGAAAAGGAGTATAAGATAGATGATGCTAATGCGGATGCGATTTTGAGGAAATTGAGCAGAGGCATCATAACTGCGGATGAGGCGAAGGCGGAGTTAAGCAAGATTATAAAGGACGAGGCGTTAGTGGATGCGTTGATTGCGAAGAACATGCCAATTTATCGTCTCACTCCGCTGCAAATCTCCTCATGGATGGAGTATATTCCGATTGATGTTGACTGGTTTGCACGGAAGACTGCAATGAGAGGTATGCCTCCAGATGAGATGGCTTATGTTCCCGCTTATACGACAGCGAGAGTGCTGAATTCTGAGGCGTGGTCTTATGTCAGAAGTGTGGGCAGAGCGTTCAAGTATGGATTAATCACAGAGGAGGAGTTTGCAGAGGAGCTTGATAATGTCGCCACGCTCTTCTACAAGCCTGAAGAGCTGAAGGAAATGCTCGGTGTTGAGTGGGTTATTCTCTCGCCTGATGAGCGTATCTTCATCTTGAACAAATGGATTATTGAGCGTGAGATTGAGAAGTATTTTGAGGAGTTAGAGGAGGCAGAGGAAGGAGGAGAATACTCCTCAAGCTCTTCAGGTTCATCAGGTTCATCAGGTTCTTCAGGTTCATCAAGTTCATCAGGCTCATCAAGTTCATCATCAAGCTCACACAGTTCAAGCAGCGTAGGTGGCTCAGCTATGAGGAAGCCTTCGCATGTTATTGGGGATTACGGCTTCTATTCTTCCTCGCAGTCATCGCAGAGTGCGGAGAAGAAAGAGGGCAAGAAGAAAGGAGGAGGCAACCCGAATGGCTTTTCGCTGAAGCAGATAAGGGAGAACGCAATGAAGAAGGTCATGGAGATAGCGAAGAAGCGAAAGTGGCTTGAGCAGCCGAGAAGAGCGGACTTCGTGAAGATGCTGAACGCAGGAAGAAAGAAGAAGTGAGGAGATGAGAGTGCTGATTCTTGCGTTTGATGGGATTGACTACGAGCTTGCGAGGGGTTTTCACTCACCAGCGTTTCACGATTTCCCGCACCTATGGCAGCGTTATCAGGGCAGAGTTAAGAGCGATGTGAGAAGATGGGAAGATACGCAGAGAGTATGGGCGTCTTTTCTCACAGGCATTCCTATGCGCAGGATTAGTGAGGTTTTAGTGTCAATGAAGGAGGTCGGAGAAAAGGACAGATTCATTTTGAGTTCTCTGAAGGATTCAATTCTCTCATACGCCTCTCGTCCCGTCTGCTTAAATATGCCTTGTGTGAATCCTCACAGCAGATATTTCAGCGGAGAGGTTTCAAGATTAGAGGCTAATGCTGCGAGGGTCGGTAAGCAGTGGAAGAGCGAGTATTATGAGGAGTGCTGGCAGTTCTATGATGAGGAGTTCGCCCTTCTCCTTAACGCTTTGAAGACGGATTGGGATTTGTTAATCGCACACTTCAACAATCCTGCGATGGTCATGAGAGTTTTCGCATGCGAGCCGAGATGGGTGAAGCGCATAATGTTGCACATCAACAGAAGTCTCGCTCAGTTATGGGAGAAAGTAGGAGATGATGTCCTCCGCATTGTGATTTCGCCTTTCTCTATCAGGTGCGAGGGCTGCGGGGGAGCATTGAGAGGTGAGGGCTTCTTCAGCACGAATTTACCTGTGATAACGCATGAAGTTCTCAAAATTCATGAGTTTCATAGAGTTCTCACGAAAATCCTGCGAGTTCATGATTTTTGAACGGATAGAGAGTCAGCAATACATCACATCGTCAGGCTCAAGCAACTCGTTCAATGCGCTTCTCAGCTTTTTCAGCGCCTCCACATCATCCAGAAAACTCTGCGCAATTATGCCTTCTTCAGGCGAAGCCAAAGAAATAACGAAAATCCTTCTGCCGTCTCGTCCTCTGAAGACATCCCACCTCAGAAATTTGCAGTAAATTGTGCGAAACTCTCTCACCTCTTGTTCCCACCTCTCCTTCTGGATGAACTCAAAACCCTCCATAATTATAAATACACAGCACACATAAAAATAAGAGGCTTTTAATGTGAGCAATAATAAGAAAGAGGTGGTGAAAGATATGGGCGGAGAGAAGATAAGTGTGCAAACTGGGCAGTTGCGGATTGGAGAGTGTATTGAGGTGAATATTGACGGTGAGAGACTACGAATATGCAAAACCCGTGAGGGAAGGGGGGAGGGCGAGATTACAATAGAGAAGGTTAGTGAGTGAGCCTATGAAAATTTTGATAACAGGCGTAGGAGGCTTCATAGGCTCGCATTTAGCGGAGCATTTCGTCAGAGAAGGTCACGAAGTCTCAGGGCTTCTTCGCACTGTGAGAGCGAGGAGCGTATTAGTCCGTAAAGGCATACATAAGGACATCAACTTGCATCAAGCGGACATTCGTAATAAAGACGAGGTGCGTAATGTCTTCGCATCTGAGGACTTTGACTGCGTGATTCACTGTGCAGCGATAGCAATAGTCAAGAGGGCGTCAAACTTCCCGTCGCAGACATTCATGACGAATGTGATAGGCACGCTGAATGTGCTTGAGTGTGCGGAGATGGCAGGGGTGCATAAGTTCATCTTTCAATCAACTGACAAGGTTTACGGTGAGAAGATGAGTGCGAGAGAAGATGATGCGGTAGTTGCGTCAGGAGTGTATGAAACCTCAAAGGCGTGTGCTGACCTCGCAGTTCAGAGTTTCATGCGTCTCTCTGAGCGCATTGATGTCATACAAATAGTGAGGTCGTGCAATATCTACGGATATGACCCTTACTCGCCACGCATAATCCCGAACACGATA
>Ga0190312_1000160_pt1 | contig 24677 bp, 21 predicted proteins | sample 487007910_MG_FD_165046 | JGI IMG/M metagenome (GOLD analysis project Ga0190312, IMG submission 165046) | Hydrothermal vent sediment bacterial communities from Southern Trench, Guaymas Basin, Mexico - 4870-07-9-10_MG | ecosystem: Environmental > Aquatic > Marine > Hydrothermal vents > Sediment ... | reverse complement strand
GTCATGTTCTCCTCCCTTCCTTCAGCGTTCGGGATAAACAAATACACCGTTACTGACCAAATCTTCGCTCAATCCCTGAAATTCTGCTAAGTATTGTTGGTGAATTTCCTCAGGGTTCAAATCGCTGAACATTTCGGGATACAACCATTTTGCAATATATCCCATGCCGACGAAATGCCGAACACCGCCGAGAATATCTGTGCTGATCACATAAACCCTTCCGTTCTTCACTGCGGAGACCTCTGAAAGCTCTGGACGACTCATGATTTCGTCCCTTAAATCGCTCAACTCAGTCGCATCACTTGTATCATATCCACCTTCTTCTTTCGCAATTCTAATTATAACATCAGGATTCCGCCTCGCAACTTCCTCCGCATCCACATCAAAATAACCAGAAAGATCCCTAATACTCTTTACACTGTCCATATCTATCACCTATTCTCCTTTACAGCCCTGGTGTAGTACCATACATAATCGCTAAAGTCACTCCATGCAAGTTTATATCTCAGTGGAGCTTCCTTTTGCTTCTTCTGAGATATCTCAGTCACTTCTTTCATCTCAGAGATCGAGACATCTTTAAAGCCCACTCTCCTGAAGATCTCTACCTTCTTGATGATTCCTCTAAGCCGAGATCACCTTCACCGAGCATATACACAAGGATTGTCACCGAGCATATACGCAAGGATTGCATCGGCAAGCTCTTCCCTTGTTAGTTCGTTATTTCCATCGCATCACATGGTATTTTCCCCTCGTATGCCACCACGGATGTGATTGCCAGCGGCAGTGCAGATGCGAGAAGCACCATTACCAACATATAAGCTAACACATTCTTCATTCCTCATCACCTCCTATTTTCGCTTCACAATTACACATTTTTTATTCACCTCCTCCCTTACTTACACTTGCTTTTTCTCTTTGTTTCATCTCTAATGCCTCTTCTATGCCTCCTTCCATTTCCAAATATGCTATTCTCATTTTCTCTAATTCCTCTTCTGTCGCCTTCCAATATCCTCTTTTTTCCGCTTCAAATAACCTTTCCACTATTTCCATGGCTGCGAATTTGTTGTTCTCTTCCAATCTTCTCCTCATTTCCTCGTCGAAAACAAAACGTTCTGCAATAGAAGACCATATCCAGTTAGGGACGGCATTTGTGGTCGCAGCCAAGCCCAACATATTTTCTACACGGTCTGCAATTTGCTGTGCTCCGTGATAGGCATGTTCCAGCATTCCGTCTATCCATTTTGGATTTAACAATCTTGTCCTCGTCCCTCTTACTATAACATCCCCAACATCCTCAGTTTTTATCACCTCCTTTGTGGTATCAGTGATCATCATTGCCGCTTTTTTGCCCTTAACAGTCTCCACAGCTTTTGATAACCCACCAAAGAACTCGAAGTAATGGTCGAGGTCAACTATTTCATAATCATGCGAATCTCTGACCTGCGATACCAAATCTATCTTCGCGAGATTTTTTCTATACAGGTCATCTCTTTTCTGTGCATGGATATTTTCCACATATAAATGGTTCATAGACTGGATATAGACTTCTGCAAGGTCTTTTTCCTCTTTCCAGATGGAGTCCTCGACTAAGGGAAGCATTCTTGTGCCATATTCCCCCGCCTTCGGTCCATATATTCTCCCACAGGCTATTTTATTTGCGGTTTTTTCGTCTATCATGCCTTTTTCAAGTTCTATCTTCAGCGTTTCAAGGTTTTCAAGCGAGTGTTTCCTGACAAAATTCATTTCAACAGGCTCATCGAGATTTGCCACGAGCATAAATGCCTGATTCAGCAGCTGGATAAGATTAGGGAACATGTCACGGAAAAAGCCGCAGATATTGATAAGGCAGTCGATCCGTGGTCTCCCAAGCTCCTCTAAGGGTATAATCTCTAACCTCGGATACCATGAGCCCATTTCTCTAACAATCTTCACACCCAAATAATGAAGAATCTGCCCAATGGACTCACCACCTGTTTTCGTCGTTTCAAATCCCCATAGCACGATACCAACACTTTCAGGATATCTGCCATACTTTTCCAGATATCTTTTTATCGTATTCTCTGCTATTTCTGCTCCTCTTTCACAAGCAGTGGAGGTGGGTATTCTATTAGGGTCAAGCTGATTAATATTTCTGCCAGTAGGAAGAACTTCTGGTGTTCTTACCACATCACCACCGAGACTTGGTTCGATAAACTCCGTATCCAAGCCACGCAAGCAATTTTTCAGCTCATCTGAATTATCAGCATAATTCTTGGCTACTTCTATTCCAAATGCTAAAGTCTTTTTCAACTCCTTTCTACGCTTACTGTCAATCTTGCTTTTCTTTATAGCACTCTCAATGGATTCCTCAAAACAGCATTCTAAGAGTTCTGCACATTTTTTATCTATTTTATCCAATTTCGAGACATATTTTTCTTTGTTTCTCAATGCGAAGTCGTAATCAATACCCATTGATTCTGCTATTATTCTGTTGAGTGATTTTATGCCTTCCCTGTCGTATCTCAGGATGAATTCAGTGAATTTCTTGAGGTCTTCTTTCTCATATTGCTGCCCAACTACGTGCAGCCCTCTTGGTATGATGCTTCTTTTCATCTCATAGAGCTCTTCGTGAATCTTCTCGATACTATCGCCCTCAAATTTCAATTCCTTCGCGAGTTCAAGGATCTTCTCCTTCAACTTCTCGCTTCTCAACGGATCTTGCAACACGGCTTCGTGATATTCGTCAATCAAATCCTGTAGCTCAGCATAGCCCTCATACAGGTCGGAAGTGGTGTAAGGCGGCGAGTTGTAGCTGATCATCGTGCCATAAAGTCGTCTCTTTGCGATTGTTGATTCCGATGTATTCAAAACATGGTAAATGTAAAGGTGGGGTATATTTCCAATCAGGATATCCGGGAAACAATACGAGCTCATCCCTACTTCCTTACCCTTCATAAATTCTGCCAGACCGTGAGTTCCAACGTGAAACACTGCATCTGCACCCCAGACCTCCTGTAGCCAGAAATAGAAGGCGAGATATTGATGATGAGGTGGCTTTGTTTTGTCGTGTGCGGCTTTAGCCAAATCGGATTCACCAAGCGGGGGTCTTGCGGGTTGAATTCCAACGAATACATTACCAAACTCTATCCCGGGTATCAGGAATTTATTATCAACGGTCATTACCGTTCCCGGAGGCTCTCCCCAATCTGCAATAACGTCGTTTTGCACCTCTTTCGGCAACGAGTGGAAAAACTTGAGATAATCATTTAAGTCGAGGTGATAGCAATTTTTCAGCGTTTCCTCTTCTCTGAACCATGTTCCTGAGTTTACGATTGCTTTCTCCTCAAATAAATCGTGTAATTCTTTCTCTGGAAGCTCCACATCATATCCGCTCTCCTTTAAACGTTCCAACAAACGTTTTACGGATTGAAAAACGTCAAGATAAGCCGCTTTCCCTATATTCTCCTCGCCGGGCGGATAGTTGTAGATTATAATAGCGATTTTCTTTTTGTTATTTGGCTTCTGCTTCAATCTCAGCCAATTTCTTATCCTGCCTGCAATGCGCTTAACGCGGTCGTCAATTGGCGCAACTTCCTTCGCCTCCATCTCTCCAACTTTTATATCCTGCATTCCACATGATGGTATGGGCTCAATACATCCATCAAGTTCTGGCCAGACCACGGCAGTGATAATCTCGATTGGCGATAGCCCGGTCGGTGATTCCTTCCATTTTTCCACTTCTCGCATGAACATGGGTGCCGGAGCGAAAATAGGCACATTCAGCTCTTTCAGTAATTCCTTGGTTAAAGAGTGATTTCCACCAAGAGGACCACCGTTTATCCTGAACCACATCAAATTTATGACCGCATCAACAAGGGGTTTACCATTTCTGAAAAAGTAGTGTTTTATCGCTCTTAAATTATGGACGCCATTAGCATAAACAGGAATGACATTGAATTCCTTTAACTCGCTTATAAAGGCTTTCACAGTTGATACACTCTGGTCGAAGTGCATTCCACCGTAGAAAAGGATGCCAATCGTAGAACGCGTGTCTTCAAAATCTGATGCCTCTATGAATTCTTCTAAGTCTGTGAAATACCCATACTGAGGATGGTAGATGCCATATTCGGGGAATTCAACCGGCTCTTTTGCCTCTGGCAACTCATATTTAAGGTAATCCCTGAGAAGGAATAAAAACAGATTATAATAATTCTCCTTGCCGCCATACCTCCAGTATTTGAGCGCTTTTATGTAATTTCCCGCATCTTTTACCGATTTGAAAGGTAAGATTTTCCCTGCGGTCTCCACCATATTCTGTGCTCGTTCTATCTTCTGCCACAGCTCTTCTGGATTGTCAACTTCAGTGGAAGAACTTATTCGAGATGCGATTTTCGCACCCGAGAAAGAGCCGAGCCTTGTTATCTCCATTAGCTTGCTCATGGGACCCACGAGGTTTAAAACGATGTTTTTCTCTTCTTTTAACGCGTCATAAACGATTTCACTCGACCTCCCTCCGCCTCTTATGTCAATCAGGACTATATCCGATTCCTTCAGGTCTTTTTTGAGGGTCTCATCTTCAACTTCCTCTTCATCTATCTGGTTGGGGTAGTATATTTTGAATTCTATGTCCAATTTAAAGTCTTCTCTCAGCGCATTTATCGCTTCTAAAATGGCTGGTGTTGCGACCGTAGAGATACAGGTGATTTTCATTTTTTCGCGCATTTTAAAAAATAAAAAGAGGAGAGTTTCAACTCCCCTCAAATCTTATCGCCGGAATCCAATTGTTATACACCTTCCCATTTGCGTCTACGAACTCTTGGCATTTAATTATACCACCGTCAGCTTCTAATTCATCGATATGATGAATCTGCGGATAGGAGCCTGTTTTTATTGTGTAGTAGTATGTCTTGTTTGCTTCTAAGATGAATGGCGTATCGAAAGTGATGATGTGCCAATCGTCTTCGTAACCATTCCAAGAGGCACTTACGTTCCATCCTGTGGCATTCCAAATCTTAACGTATTCTGAATGCCCACCTGTTCCAGTGCAAGCATAGGTGTACATTTTTTCTACTACGATGGGACGTGTCACCTCCAATGTGCCATTGTGCACACCAGAAATGCTGGGGTAGGGATTAACCGGTGTGCCGGTATCGAAAAAGTAGCCCGTTTGGACTATAACGACCGTTGCATTCGCTCCAGGAACTACGCCGAAAGGTGTTTGTGCAAGCACTCTGCCAGAAATAGAACTCGTACCGGTTAAACCACTTGGGTCTACGGTTGCATTCAATATTTCGTTTACTGCTTCTTCCTCCGCTGTGCTTAGCCATATATCGGTATCGGTGAGCAGTTCCCCCCGCCCTATGCTGGCATTTACACTCCCCATCGTCCATCCTACCGGAGAATACACCACTGCTGTTATGGCATAATTTCCAGCAGTTAGGTTAGAGAACGTATAGCTTCCATTGCTATCCGCAGTTGTCTTTGCTAATACAGTTATATTTCCAGCAGGAATTGTTGGTTTTTCTGTTAAATATTTCATGATGTTTAGGGCGATCTCTTGTTCGTGGTAATTAGGATCTGTGAAAACTGGACCAAATGGTGTTTGTCCTTGCCAGCAGCCAGCATCACCATAAGCAACGATCTTACCACTGCCATACTCAGTTGCAGCTATCGCAACAGGATAACTGCCAGGCGGCTTCACAACAGGATCGTAATCCGCATTTTTCACAGTCGTATATGTGTCATCGTCGCCAGTCGCTACTATATCAATAGAAGAATCCGTCACATCGATTGAACATCCGTGCCAGTAAGCAAACCTTGTCACATTGTCCCATATCGGATGCGTCTTATCTCCAGTGTCTATCCAAATGTTCCCCTTCGGGCCTCCAACGCGGTCCAGGATGTCATCTTCCACCATCACATCGTATGGGTCACCATCTATCATCCCCTCAGCAAATCGCATGCCAACACTCAGATTCTCAAGCAGTGCATTAAGGATTTCCGGGTAGTGATAGACTGTATCATAGTCTTCCATGAATTCACCTGGCGAACTTCCGCCGACGAGTTGAGTGCCCATCAGGAGCAGTCCTCCTCCGTTCTCGACGAAGCTTTTTATCGCTTCATTTTCTTCTGTTGTGAAGTATGCTGGTCCGCTTGTTGTCACATCTGGCTCCGCAATGATCAATACATCGTAGCCCGCAAGCTTTTCCGTGCTTATCGGCCCTTCCGTCAACACATCCACAACATATCCATGCCCTCTGATGTAGTTTGCCCAGTCCGTCCAGTTGAGGATTCTGCCGTTATTTGATGTGTCCAAGTTCGGCGAAACTATGCCGTCAATGGATATGCGCTCCGCATGCGTCAGGTCCACCAGCACCCTCTTCTGACCATACGCAGACGCCGACATTGATACTACTATTAATACCATTAATACCACAACAAACAACGCTAATACCCCACACAACACAACTTTGTTTCCCATTTTTGCACCCCTTGCCTTCATATTATCACCTCCTATCTTCATCTTTCTTGCGCCTATCCTTCAGGATACACAAACACACCCTTCTCATCCAGATTGATGTCCAGTCCCTGGAATCTTGTCAGGTATTCCTGATGGACTGCTTTCGGGTCAAGATCTGGAAATAGCTCAGGATGGAACCATTTTGCCAGATAGCATAGACCTATAAGAGGTCTGCATCCACTGTAAGGTAAATAAGTCCAGATGTGAGAAGTTATTATGTAAACACTTTCATTTTCCACTGCCGGCACGTCCTTCAATTCCTCTCTGCTCATAATGGAATCCCTTACTTCCTTTAAAGCCGCTGTATCATCCGCATCCAGACCATAACCCTCCGCTCTATATACAGCTCTGATTATGATCTCGGGCTTTTCAGACGCCACCGCTTCTTTATCCACTTCTCCCTCCTTGCCTTCAAAGATGTCCCTGCCACCTGCTGCTGCAATTATATCGTCATCAGCAATAGAAACCATGTAGTCAGAGTATTCCGAATATACTCTTGTTTTGTTCACATCTTTTGTCTTCTCTAAGATTGAATTCTTAATGCTCTCATACCAGTCAATGAATTCCTCGGCTTCTTCCTCTCTTTCGAAAATGTATCCACATTTTTCTATTTCTTCAGGAATGGTATCTAATTGATTGAAGGTAAAACGGATCACAGTTATACCGCAAGCTTCCAGCTTTTCCTGCTCATCATCGGCAGTATAACCCCAGGGACCAGTAGCAGCAGGAAGGAAAACAACATCTGGCTTTAAAGCCACGATCATCTCAATATCAGAGGAAGTGAGGTCCCACGGTATAAATCCAATATCCTGCACATCACTGAACTCCGAGAAGAAAACAGGGTCTAATTTTGATGGCACGCCAACTATTATATCCTTTGAGACACCGAGTATTCGTAGCGCCTCCACATGGTGTGGTAAAGTGCAGACAACTCGTTTTATCGGCTTGTATATCGTCACCGTTCTTTTAGCAGAATCCGTGATCGTTTTCGGATAATACACATGAATATGTGCAATCTCTCTCACTTCATCCAATTCAAGATGCCCCGATTCTCCAAGCATATATGAGATGATTACACTCGCGAGTTCATCCTTTGATACAATCTTATCCCCATCGTTATCGCCTGGAACCACTACACCTTGTGCAGCCACCGGCACAATCGCCAGCAGCACACAAGATGCAGGAAGAAGCATCATTACCAACATGTAAGCTAACATATTTTTCATCCCTCATCACCTCATATTTCCGCTCCGCAGTACTTACAGCCCTGACACACATCGCCTACTGCGTTCTCGTCTGCACCTATTAGTGGTATTGCTCCAGCATGAATCCTCACCACACTCTGCGCCCATCCAACCTCTGCCGATGCATTCGCTACCATTACTACCAATACTGCGAATGCAACGAGCATCGCAGTAAAAGACTTTCTTTTCGTTTTCATTTTTTCGCTTATTTTTCCTTTTTCACCTCCTAACAGGATATTTATGGCATTGCAACCTCATCTCAGCGCCCCTTTCTTCTTCATCTTTTCGCCTTCTCCTGACATACGTCTCCTTTATTTTCCGGGGGCATCTCTTTATTCTCGCTCATTTCCCACCTCTTTCTCATCCCTCATCCGCTTCACTTTTTCTATTGATGGTGAACCGCCTCCATCGCTCCAATCACACCGCAAAAGGCATTGCACACCTCTGTTCGCCACATCCCCCCTTATGCTCTTACTTCATGCGAAGAATGAAAAATTGGATTATAAATAACATTATGGAATAAAAACATATGCAAAAAGCATATGCAAAAAGCATATCCACACAAACGAAAAGAGAGCTTTGCACGATCGGATTTTCATGCCGACATCTTGGCGGAGTAAGCATCCTGACGATGAGAAATGCATAGGGTGCTTGGTGCTCGGAGAGCTGAAGGAATTCACTTTACTGGTCTATGGACGGTCACCACCTTTGCTTGTGGATGGTGATGGTTCCAATCGTAAGCTCCTTCTCCCTTGTATGATCAACTTTGCCTGCTCAGCATCCAGCCTATTTATTTCTCCATCGTAATTCGCATCTGCTGCTAAATTTGTCGCAGGTTTCTTGCCTCCCCTCATCTCTCTCTTCGTATGTCAATGGTACATCTTCATTTGCATTGCCGAAAATCCCCAAGGTAAAATTGTCTGTTGTCTCAGGTGTCCAATAAGCAGAGACAAATGGAGCATCTCTCAAATCCTGAGATTATGCTTTCTCCGAGCATATACGAGCAGATTGCATTCGCAGGTTCTTCTTTTGGTACCTTGTTGTTTCCGGTCTCCCATAGTAGCCATAAGGTTTCTGCTCCGGCAGGCGTAACTGTTAAAAGGCATGCGAAAAACACAATCAACATGCAGGTGTAGTCGATGCTTTTTTCATTCCTCACACCTCCGGATAAACAAATATCGTACCCTCTGGGTATGATATGTTCATGAAATTTGTTAGGTACTCAATATAAACTGCTTTTGGGTCCAAATCCAGCTTCGGATGGATTATCTTAGCCCAATATGTAAGACCAACGACGCTGTCCATTCCATAAAGAGGTTCGTTGCAGCATACGTAAACGCGGTCATCTTTCACTGCAAATATGCTATCCGCACCTGGACGGCTCTTTATATCATTTACAAGCTCCGCAGGCTCTTCCACTCCGCTCCATCCCCATCCTGAGGTATATACGCCCTTAATTATCACATCGGGATTGCGTTCAAGCACCCATTCCCAAGAGACATGCGGAAATGCACTACCGAGCTCGCCTGCGATGTTGTATCCGCCTGCGAGCGTGCAAGTTGCGTGGTCTGCGGAGCCATTTCCTTTCGTTGCGATGTCTTCCAAGCCCTTCGCAGTTCCCTCTATGAAAACCCATGGCTTTGAGCCGTAGACATAAAACCATGCATGCCTCCTCAACCTTTCTAAATCTAAATGCCCATCTGTCGTTCCGAGATATGTCGCTCCGAGATATGACAGAATCTCATTAGCGAGCTCGTCCTCTGAAATGGATTCGGCGGTAATGCTTTTTGAGACCGCATCTTCAACAGCAGCACGCTTCTCACGCCACCAATTGATGAAATCATTCGCCCTCTCCTCCGCACCGAGCATCTCACCTAATTTCTCCACTTCTTCGCTCAACTTCTCCTCCTTGCAGAAGTCAAAAGCGACAACTGTGAGGTTCTCAATGCCCTCTAATTTCTCCGCAGGCTCAAGTTTGAATGTGTAAGTAATCACAAGCGTCGGGTCATTCCTGTCAGTTGTCTCGTTCTTCGCAAGTTCTGCAATCTTCTCGTAGTCAAATTCCTTCCAAGTGCCGACAGTTTCCTTATCCTGCAACTCTGGAAAATAATAACTCTTCTTTTTCACACTGTCAGTCACGCCTACTATGCTTTCAACCCTGCCGAGCACCTTCACCGCTTCCGCAGCATCACTGTTCAACACTATTATCCTCTTTATCGGGGCTGTGATTGTCACTTCTCTTCCTGCTGAATCTGTAATATTTAAGGGATACTCAGTTGCGCTTACGGAAAATTCCAGCAGTAATAAAATTATCATACATACCCATAATTGTTTCATTTATTTCTCTCGCCCCTCCTTTTCCTTAATAATAATAACACTATCAGGGATATAAATACAAAAGAGGCTTTGCAGCCTGAAGGTTTCGGCGAAGGTGTCGTCGGGCTCCGTGTTGGTGTTGTTTGCGCTGTCGGACTTTGTGTTGGTATTGTTGGCGTAAGTGTCGTTACGGGCGTGGGTGTTGGTGTCGTAGCCACCTCAGCCTTTCTTTCCCCTGTTATCGCAAATATTGCGAACAAAGGCGTCTCAGCCTCAAAATAAACAGCAGTGTCATCTTCACCGACCTTATATGTAGGGAGTGCATTCCACTTTTCTTCTTTCTCATCATATCTGCTCAAAGTGACAGTTGTCTCGTCGATATTATTATCAGAAATCCACGATTTATCCACCTTAAACTCTATCCTTCCTCCTATTTCCGCACTTTCAATACCTTCTCCCTCTAATTTTATCTCAAAATATGTATAAGGTATGCCCAAAGGTTCTGTAATATCTGCAGATCTTTCCATCCTTTCAATTATAACTTTCATATTGCTCACATTTTTATTTGATTTTACTGTAATCATTGAGACATCTAAGTCCTTAAATGCCATACCAACTTCCTTCCCCGCTTCCAAGAACGGGATAACGCGGGAAGCTTTCGTAACCGCAGCGACAGTTGGCGCGGGTGTCGGTGTTGGAGTAATTTCTGCTCCTATTGCTCCCGCACCTCCCCCACCGACAATTACAGTAGTGGCTGCAATATCTCCCTCTTTATCACCCAACATGTCTATCCAGTTTCCCATGAAAGTACCTTCACCCGATGAAGGTGCCCCCACTTTATATCTTATTTCAGTTACATTTATCGCAGCGAAGGCGATTTTTTGTCCTGAGACCTCGTAATACTCATAATCTGTTCCTTCAAAAGAGAAACCTTCAGGAATCTCTTCAACGATGCCCACAACCAATGGAAGCTCCCCCTTTATTTTTAAGGTCACCTCAAACACAGAATTCGGAGCGGGAGCGGAGGGTATAACCCTCTCCACACACTCCAATGAACCTTGCACAACTGCCACGGCAGCGCATACGCAAAGTAATAATGACACAATCAACGACACAATCTTCCATCTCCTTCCCCCTACCTCTTCTCTCCCTCGCTTTTTCACCTCTTTCATGACCCCTCTCATACTCTTTCGGAGCATTTTTTAAATATTGATGATTTTTTAAAAATAATAAAATTTTTAATAAAATGACGGGGCGCTTGATAAGATGGACAAAGGTGGAAAGAAAATGAAGAAAAGGATGATGGACGTGGTGAGTATGGGAATGGCGGTGATTCTCGTTTTTTTATTTGTTACGATGTCTTCTGCGAGTGTCGTTCCTGCGACGCAGAGGCTTCCAAACGGCTTTATCGTCAATTACGACAATGTTTCCATAAAGCTTGATGGTAAGAATGCTTCAATTCTCGTTGGTCAAGTGATTCAATTTTACAATGCAACAGGCGGACCTTCTGGAAAAGTGAAGTTGAAAGGTATAAGTGAAAACAATGCGGGTGAAGTGAGATACTCCGATGCAAATGGCAGAATAGACACGACGGGCATGAAAACAGGCGATTATGAAGCTATTGGAGAAGCGGAAGGATGCAATTCTACAATTATCAGCTTCGGAGAAGCGACAATGGAACTGAAGTTGAAGGTTGGAACGAAAACTGTGAAGAGTGTTCCACAGGGCACACGCATCACAGTGAAGTTTTCAACATCTTTAGACCCTAACGATGGCGTGACTCTGAAGGTGATTGATCCTAATGGTTATGTGCTGAAAACAAATCCTGCTGATGGCACGATATTTGAGAAGGTAAATGTCTCTCATATTTCTGACTTGGAAATAAATACCGCAGGATGGGAGATAGGCTCTTACTCATTTATTGTTTCAACAGAGGAAGAATATGCGAGGGGGCTGCGTAAGGAAAGCAATAAGGTGGTATTAGAGATAGTGAGTCCCGAGCTGAAGATAAAAGCAGAGAAAACGGAGATTGTAGAGACTGAGAAGGTGAAGCTAACGGTGAATGGTGTGCCCGATCACAACATCTCTGTTACTGCAGGTGGGGATGCTGTTTTCCCAGGTGGTGTGAACGATAACCCGGCAACAACGAAAATAGGAAATTTCAGCATCGTGATGGATGAAGATGGGAGAATGGAATTCGTTGTATATTTTAAGAAGACAGGCATTTTCACAGTGAAAGTGAGAGATGAGGATGGTGGAGCGGAAGATTACACAGATATTTCGGTCTTGAAAAAGAAAGTGACCTTTTATATGGATGAAACTTGCGTGATAGGTGCTGACCTTGTGGTGAATGGAACTGTGAACATAGGAAAAACAGTGGATATTGCAATTGATGACAGGATTGTGAAAGCAGGTGTGCCGGTTGACCGTGAAGGTAGGTTTGAAGTGAAGCTTCCGACACCTGAAACGCCCGGAACAAGTGTTGAAGGTTGCATAAAAGTGAGAGCATTTATAGACGGTGGCTTTTCAGAAGGGGAAGATGTTTCGGGTCAAGAAGACGATGGCTCTTTCATGGTATTGCTGGTAAAAGGAGGGCTGGATGCGGAATTATCTGCCAAAACGGTGGCGCCTGGCGATTCTTTCACGATAAGCGGTAGCGCACCCGGCAGTAAAGTAATTGATATTATTATTGTCTCGCCGGATGGCGGCTCTGGAGAAGGCATGAATCCCCAAAATTCCGAAGAGAATGGGCTTCCTCGTGGAATTACATACGAAACAGCATCAGTCAGCAGTTCCACATACACATGGAGCGTTGATATAGATGTTCAAGAAGAAGCAGATAAGGGAAACTATCTCGTTTTCGTGCTGAGTCCGGGGAAAAATGGCAGATATGATGGCGTAAATAGTGCAAGTCTGCTTGAAGGTTTAAAGGATAAGTACTTAGGAGGAGACCTTTCAAGGCTCGCATCAAAGACGCAATCACAAATAAAAAGCATAATTTTAGACGCAACCACCGATGCTGCGGGCAGTGACGACCTTCTTAAAATTTTAGAGATAGCAGTTGAAGAACCAAAAGTCTCGCTTAATCCCATTTCTGATATTGTTATTGGGGAAGATTTGATTATTACTGGCACATCTAACAGAGAAGGGCACATCATTATTGTGAAAGTTAGTGGATCAGTGGATCTTGGAACGAAGTTTGTTAGAGTAGAAGACGGTAAATTTAAGGCAAATTTCAGCACCTATGATGCATTAACGGGCAAATACATGGTGGAAGCAGACGACGGTGAAGGGCATACAGATACTATGATCGTAAATATCACATTACCTGTCCGAGAGCGTGAAGTAACGACCCACACCTCAACTGCAGTGTCTCCCGAGGCACCTTCCAAGAGGCTTTCAAATGTTACCGAACCTCCCGCCACACCTGAACCTGAAACAGAGGAAAAGATGCAATCGCAAGCACATTCGGCTCTACAACCAGAATCACAGCGATCGGTACAAGGTTTCAAATGTATATCCGTGGTGATTGCACTATTTGCAGTGCATTTATTCAGAGCGAAGAGAAAAAGACGAAAATAGTTCTTTCTCTTTTATTTTGTCTCAAAACGCAATCAATATTCTCCCTACCTTTTCAACGACTTCAACCGCATCCCTGCCGAAGATTCTTAACATTGGCTCCTTTCCAACCGCACCGCAGTCAAAAATCACATCCGGGATGCTGCCTCGCTCTTTCAGTGCATTCTGAATTGCGCTGCTGATGCCCCACTCCATCGTTTTTCCTTCCTCAGATGCATTCGGCTCTCTCTCCCGCTCAAATGAGGCGACTGAGAACAAACGCTCACAAATTTCAACAATTTCAGGCGAATATTTTATGTTTATCGCACTTCTTGTTGCTCTGTTGAATCGCATCATCGTAAGAATTGCCCTCGCAACATGACTGCTCGCTCCAAATTCAATCCTCCCGACACGAAATCCGTGCTTTGTGCGTGTTATTCTGCCGTCAACAGCAGCAACATCCGCCTCACTTTCCGCATCCTCCGTTGCCATACCTAAATTCGCTCCAACTTCAGGAATGAGTTTTCGGAAATCTTTCATCGCTGCGAGGCGTCGCACTGCCTCTTTTAAATTCTCCAAGACATAAAACCGCTCAGCATTCTTGCGAACTGCACCTGCGGGATTCACGACTGAAACGCTGCTGCGACCCTCGCCTGCGGTGTCTGTGACTGAAACGCCAAATTTCAACGCATCTCTCACAAATTTCTTTGCGAGTGCGACTGCTTCTTTCAAAGCGAGACCTTTTGCGAGAGCGACCGCAAGCGCTGCGGAAAATGTGCATCCTGCGCCGTGCGCCCTTTTCAGCGGCAGGAAATCGCCCTCAAACACGGCGAACTCTTCCTTTTCTGCAATGTAAAGAATGTCTGTGCTTCTTCCAGATGCGATTTCGGAGCGTAAGTGACCGCCTTTCACCACAACCGCCCTCGCTCCTCTCTCCGCAATTCTCACTGCTGCCTCACGAGCATCCTCAACTGTCCGCACTTTCACACCTGAAATCGCCTCCGCCTCCGAAACATTCGGCGTGACAACCGCAGAAAGAGGCAATAATCGCTCAACTAACGCCTTAAATGCATCCTGCTTCAGCAACGAGACGCCTGAACCCGCCCTCAAAACGGGGTCAAGAACGAATTTTATGCTGTGTGAAGAGAAAAAATCAGCGACAACTTTCACGATTTCAGCGGAGAAGAGCACACCTGTCTTCGCAAAAGCGACTTCTCCTTCGGCGAGAACTGCACGCAACTGCGCCTCAACAACGCTCGCAGGCACTTCGTAAATCGCTTCAACGCCGAATGCGTTCTGTGCGGTGACCGCAGTAATTGCCACTGCTGGAGAAACACCTAACGCAGCGAAAGTCTTCAAATCCGCCTGAATGCCCGCACCCGCACTGCTATCCGAGCCTCCTACAGTGAGAACTCGCAACAACCGCATATTATTCCTCTGCCCTAAGGCTTCACTTCACACGAATAACCGCATATTTCTCACGCATTTCTTTCGTTATGAGACCGATTCCGCATTTGTTTCCGAGAATTTCAATAATAATCAACTTATCTGGCTTCTTCAAGTCCACTTTCGGCTTCCTTCCGTGCATTTTCTCAATTAAATCATATAAATAACCGCCGACTTCTCGCTCAACTTCCCTGCTTGATACTTGCTCTTTCATTCCTCTACGCTCTACTCGCACAGCAAAAGTCTCCGAAGGCTCTATTTCGTCAATATACCTCTCAACTTTCCGCTTAAGCACGCTCACTATGTTTGAAGGCGATACCGAAAAGCACTCGTCAATCGGAATTATCCTGCTCAAACCGCTGAATTTTCCTCGCTCAGCATCGTCCAAGAAGTCTGAAATGTCGGAAACCCTCCCTAAGAGAACATCCCTGAACCCTGAACGCTCAAAATCACCGTCTTCTGAAAGCGATTCAAGCAGTTCTCGCTCCGCTCCCCGCTCCGCTGTCACAATAACATTCCACTCCATTTACTTTTCTAACAAAACAAAAAATTTAAATGCACTGCCTTCAAAGCAAGAGGGAAAATGCAGAGGCGGGAATATGAGATTTACGAGGAATTAGAGGGAGTTCTGCGGGAATTGAACGAGGATGAGCGGGTGGATGCAATAATTGTTGAGGGGATGAGAGACAAACAGGCGTTGGAGGAGATGGGTATCACGAAAGAAATCCTGAAATACCGCTCAAAATTCACGCATGACGCTTTCGTTGAGCATTTAAGGAAATTCAAGTGTGTTGTCATTCTCACCGACTACGACAGGAAGGGTAAGAACTTCAACCGAAAACTCACTTCTCGGCTTGAAAAGGAAGGCTTGCGTGTTGAACGCAGTTACAGGGAGCGAATAGGCGAAATCCTCGGCGTCGCAGGGTTCAAAACAGTTGAATCTCTGCGCTCGCTTCGTAAACGGGCGATTGCGTGGGAAATAGAGTAGAAGTAGAGTGGAAGAGGGTAGAGAAGGCGCTAAGCGAGCTAAGACATGCTTAGTTTGTCAATCATGCTTCGCAGTTCAGAGATGCTGAGTTGTCCGGGTGCGACGCTTTCTTCGCCTTCAAGGAAGCCGTATGTGAGTGCGGAGCCGTAAATGGGGGCGAGAACACGCAAATGCCTTCCGACGCTGCCCATTCCGATGAAAGCAACGCCCTTCTCGCCTGCTACTTCTCCTTTTCCTGCTTTTGAGGCTTTTGAGGCTTTTAGTTTCAGGGTGAGTTCAAGGAGTTTCAAGGCATCCTCCGCAGTTTTCGGCGTGACTGCAATTTTAGCGATGTCAGCACCTTCCGCATGCATTTTCAAAGCGAGATGCTCAAGTTCAGCAGCGTCGGGCATCCCTGCGAAGTCGTGGAACGAGAAAATGACCGTTGCGTTCAACTTGCGAGAGAGAGCGACAATTTCCGCCCTTTTGCGAGGCTCTGCGAAGTATTCAACATCCACCGCATCCGCCTCCGAAGCCTCAAGCGCCTCTTTCAGCAGGCTCAAGCGCTCATCCTCAGAGCCTTCAAACTTGCCGCCTTCAGACGCAGAACGGTTCGTTAGAATGACACCTGCTTTCGCCTCCTCTCTCAACGCCTCCACGAAAGCCTTGACCCTCGTTGCCTCTCTCTCCTCTGGCTTGAAGAGGTCAAGTCTCAACTCAACTGCGTCTGCTCCCCGCCGCAAAGCGGTCAGCGCTTTTGAAATTGAAAGCTCACGCAGAACACAGACAATCGCAGGCGTCCTCAACATGCATACTTTTTGTTCTCGATTACAAATAAAAATTGAAGTAAGTTCAGCTTACGGAGATCGGGTTAATAGTGTTTTAAGGGATTTGATTGCTCACAACATAACAACAATATACACAAAGTTGCTTTTAAAATTGAGTTTCAAGATTTCAGCTCAAAGCTGAATTGAGGGGGAAGGGACGACATAGGATGTTGTCAGAAGCGAGATACGAGAGGCATGGAAGGGACAAGGTTTATTTAGTGAAAGTGTGAAGCGGGAAAAGGATAGGGGGTAAGCGGAGATGCTCAACGCTGGCGAAATCTTTGAGCGAATAGATGTGACGAAGTATTCACTAAAGAAACTTGTTCTCGTTCCGTTGCTCATTCTTCTGCTCGCTCTTGCGGTTCTCGGATACTCACAGTTCTCAACAGGCTCGCCGGTTAAGTTGAGCATGGACTTCACAGGCGGGACAGTTGTGAAAGTGCAGACTGCGGAGGAGGAGCATGCGTTAAAAGCGATTTTCGCAGATTTCCCGCTGAAGAGTGTGCGAGATTTCAGCGAACCTTCAGGCGCAACGGGAAAAATGCTCATCTTTGGACCGATGAGTAAGGCAGAGAAAGAGCGACTGAACGAGACGCTTTACGAGCATTTCGGCGACGCTTACGAGATTCCGAGAGACATTAGCGGTGTAGTTGGCAAAAGATATTTGGAACAAGCGATAACAGCCGTGCTTGTTGCATTTTTAATGATGGCAATCGTCGTTTTATTTGTGTTCAAGACGCCAGTGCCATCATTTGCGGTGGTTCTTTCGGCATTTTCAGATATTGTTATTGCGACTGCTTGTATGAATATTGTTGGAATGGAGCTTTCTTTGGGGACAATCGCTGCTCTTCTCATGCTTATCGGTTATTCAGTTGACTCTGACATTCTGCTCACGACAAAAATCTTGCGAGGTCGTGGCGAATTGAACGAGAAGGTGAGGAGTGCGATGAAGACAGGTCTGACGATGACCGCAACGACAATCGCAGCAGTTTTCGCAATGTTCTTCGTGGCTTCTGTCCTCCCTCTTGCCTCTTCTTTTCCACCCATTCCGATGCTTCGTGACATTTCTGCTGTCCTTCTTTTCGGTCTCTTCGCCGATTTAATGAACACTTGGATGCTTAACGCAGGCATTCTACGCTGGTATGTCGCTTGGAAAGAACGAAAGTCCGCAGAACGCTTGGTGAAAAAAGCAAAAAAGCCAACGACATTCGTGACGGATGCGAGGAAGAAAATGACGAGGCGGGAGAGAAAGGCGGCAGGCACAAGCACAAAAACAAAAAGCAGAAAACACAACGCAGGCGCAGGGAGCGGAGGAGCAAGAGGAGGCAAAAAGAGGAAGTAATCCTGCACCGCAAGGGAGAAGAGAAAAATGAAGTGGATATTGGTAGGGATTGCGTGTGCATGTGCGGTGGCAGCGTTAGCGATTGCATCATTTTTCTGCGGAAGCAAGACTTTAGAGGTGGAATTGGAGTTGAAATGGACACTTTCAGTGGGAAAAGATCAACAAATACCTGTGAAAGTCGGCGATATTCTTTACGGCGACGGCGATGTAGAGGTCAAAATTGAGGAATTAGGCGAGGAGAAGCGGGAAGGAGAGTTCCCAAACATCACGATTACGAGGACGGCTCGTGGCGTTGTCTTGCGTGGCGCAGAGAATGTGCGAAAAGGCATGTCGCTACGCATCTCAAAGGAGGGTTTCGTGGCTATTCCTGAGGCATGTGCGCCCCTCATAAAGGTAGAACGCTTGATTTGGAAGTAAGCGGTAATTCGGCTTTTTGTGAAATCCGCCTTTAAGGGAACACTACTTTTAAATGAAACCGTTGCAACGGAGAATGAGCGATGCAAGGAGTGAGAAGTGTGAGAGTGTCTTGACGCTTTCTTGCATTTCAGTTCTCTGCATTTTCGCTGCTTTTTGCGTTTTAACGCTTGCAAGCGGAGAAGGAGGTGGGAGTGGAGTAGAAGAATGTAGTGAGATGAAAATTGTATGCTTTAAGGACAGAATTCCTCCTGGGAATTACTTGGATAGGATAGGAGAGATAAATTGTGTGTTAGTTGATGCGAGATATTTAGGTGAATTGAGGATGCAATCGCTTAATTCAATTGAATGTATAGAAGATGTGCATATAGTTCGTGCATTATTCACGCCGAACGACCCTATTTTTGATGAGCAGTGGAATTTAATGCGAATTCACGCACCAGAAGCGTGGGATGTTGAGCGAGGTAGCGAAAATGTCACAATTGCAATCATAGACACTGGCATTGATTTCGCTCACGAGGATTTGGCTGAAAACTACGCCTTCGGTTATGATTTTTTGGAAAATGACGAGGTGCCTGATGATGAAAATGGGCATGGAACTGCCGTTGCAGGCGTTGCATCCGCAGTTTTGAACAACGGAAGGGGGATTGCAGGCATCGCACAGGTCAAAATAATGGCGTTGAAGGTGCTTAATGCGTCAGGCTTCGGCACTGATTGGGATGTCGCTGATGCAATTACATTCGCAGCTGAAAACGGTGCTGATGTCGTCAGCATGAGCCTCGGCGGTGACGAAGACTCGGAAGCCTTGCGTAGAGCATGCGATTTCGCATACGAGAAGGGTTGCGTTCTCGTCGCCGCTGCTGGAAATGAGAACAGTTCCGTTGCTTTTCCCGCCGCTTACGATTGCGTAATCGCAGTAGGAGCAACAGATGAGAGCGATAGGAGGGCAAGTTACAGTAACTTCGGCGCAGAATTGGAATTAGTTGCCCCCGGTAACAGCATTCCTGCCACTTATCCAGACGATAAATATGTGTATTTCACGGGAACTTCAGCCGCAACGCCACATGTTTCAGCGGTCGCAGCGCTTCTGAAGTCTGCGAATCCCGCTCTCTCAAACGCAGAAATAAGGAGAATTTTGTGCGAGACTGCTGAAGACCTCGGAGAAGCGGGCAGAGACCCATTCTACGGCTTCGGACTGCTTAATGCGAGCGCAGCAATCTCAGCGGCGCTGCAGAGGCGAGAATTTGATATTAAGCCTGAGAACCCATATCCGAGCATTGCAGGCACATTCTACGGAAAAATCGTGCCGAGTTATGACATAAAAGTGAGCAAAATTTCCATTTATCCTTGCATAGGCACAGGTGGTCATGCGGAATTTGTGAGTATTTGCAACGAAACGAAATGCGTGAATGCGTCTTGGAGCGGATATTCGGGAGATTGGCGAAATATCTCGCTTAACTTCACGCTAATTGCAGGCGAAACATACAACATTACCATCAAAACAGGCTCTTATCCTCAAATCCTCCATAAACAAAGTGCAGAAGTGGAAGGTGGTAGAATTATTTGTGTGAAGTATGAAGATATTAATGGCAGAATTCACAACGATTGGATTCCCGCATTCAAATTAGAGTGATGCTCGCCCCGCTTCGCATTAAAGTTCATTCACTGCCCACCGCAGTAGCCTCCTTCACATTCCCCTTCACACGCCCTCCGCCTCAATTTCTCCTCAATAATTTCGTCAGAGTCGTTTAACGCCTTCTCCGTGTTCCCGAAATGCCTTCTCGCCTCCGAAAGCTCCCGCTCAAATTCTTCTCGCTCTCGCCTTGAGATGAGGGAAGCGAGCTTGCTTGCAGTTGAAATAAAAGCATCGTGAATCTCTTTCATATCAAAATTCATCTGAATTGATGCATACAATTGCGGGTCTTGATGCAATATTCTGCCCACGAAATCCATAAAAATCTCATACATCGGACTCATATATCTGCGAGAAATCTCTTGATTGAATTTCAGACGACGGAGAGTGATGCCGTAAGAGAGCAAGACGAAATGCGTGAGACCTTGAATGACCGCCATCGTCCTGTCATGCTCTTCCGCAGACATGAATTCTATTTTCGCCCCTTCTCTCTTGAAAACTTCCTCTATGTGCGAGCATAATCTGCCTTTTCTCTCTGGAACTTCCACAATAATTACCGTTTGATTTCTCATGCTTCTTGCTGTAGGACCGAAAAGTGGATGAGTTCCGAGAATTTCAACGCCTTCTGCGGTGCATTCTCGCATTTTCTCCACAGGCTTTCGCTTAACAGATGTCAAATCCATGAGCAGAGAGCCTTTTTTCATCTCAACGCCGAGCGTTTCAATCACTTCGCATGTGATTTCAATCGGAACTGCGACAAGAAGGACATCCGTGTCCGTGATTTCTGAAATTTTATTTTTCGCAGATGCCACAGAGACAGAGGCGGAGGCAGAGGCGGAGGCAGAGACAGAGGTAGAGGCGGAGCGGAGTGCAAGGACATCCTCTTTAATGAAATCAACGCCAAGCGACCTCGCAATTTCAGGCGTTCTCTCGCTCCTGTCCACGATTCTGACTTCATGACCAGTGTGCTTGAAGAAGCGGGCGAACCAACGCCCCATCGCTCCTGCGCCGCCGACAATCGTGACAAGCATTTTTCATTATGCGCCGAACATTCAAATATGAGGGTAACATTCTCAAAGAATGTTTTCGTTGCAGTCACGAATGTGTGCAGGAATGCCTGCGCATACTGCGGTTTTCGTGCTCGCAGTGCGGAAGACGCCTACCTCGTGAGCGTTTCTGAAGTTGAACGCCTATTTAGGAATTGCGGTGGTGCTTCAGAGGCACTGTTCTCCGCAGGTGAGAAGCCAGAATGCTCTCCATTTTGGCGTTCAGTTGCGAAAAACAACAACATCTCGCTTGTAGAATACACGAGAATGCTCTGCAAAATCGCAATAAAGCATGGATTACTGCCTCACACGAACATAGGCGTGTTGAGCGAAGAGGAGTTAAGGCGTTTGAAGGATGTGAATGCTTCAATGGGTCTCATGCTTGAGACAGTAGCGCATGTAGATGCCCACAAGTTCTCACCGGGCAAAGACCCGAAGGAGCGTTTAAGGACGATTGAATCTGCGGGCAGACTGAAAATACCATTCACAACGGGCATTCTCGTTGGCATCGGCGAGAGCGAAGAAGAGCGAATCGCATCGCTTGAGGCAATTGCAGCGATTCACCGAAGGTTCGGACACATTCAGGAGGTAATTATTCAGCCTTTCGCACCGAAGAAGCACACGCCCTTCGCAAATCGCAAGCCACCAAAGTTTGAGGATTTGAGGCGATGCGTCAAGTGGGCGAGGGAGATTTTGCCCGAAGATGTTGCGGTTCAAGTGCCTCCGAACCTTGTTTCTTCAGCGGGGGAGCTCCGCTCGCTAATTGAAGCAGGTGCGAACGACCTCGGCGGAATCTCTGCGAAAACCCACGACTACATTAATCCAGAGGCGCCTTGGCCGAGCGAGGAGGATTTGCGTCGCATGATTTCACCTCACGAACTCCGAGAACGCCTTCCAATTTACCCGAAATTCGTAAAGAAGGGATGGTTTAGCGAGGAAATCAGGCATCTTATTGAGAAATATGCGGATGAAGAGGGATTGAGGAGGCGAGATTAGCATGTCGTCTGAAAGCGTTTGAACTTAAAAAAGCTTCAAGCAGAAATTAAAAGACTTTGAGCGCATTCAAATCAAACCGCATTCCATCCCTTGCGGCAATTACACGCACACCTGTCTCATCGCTGAGCCTTTTTGCAATTTCTTCAGGGTTGTGACGCAGCATAGTCATGCCGAAATGTGTTAAAATTGCGACTTTCGGCTCTGCTTCTTTCAAAATCTTGCGTGCATCGTCAACGCAGAGGTGCAGAACGCCCTCACGATGCCTGAACATCGCAACATTCATCACCAAAACCTCGCCATTATATATGCGCTCAAGCCCTTCAAAGTAAAGAGTGTCCGCAATAAATGAGACCTTCGGGCGACGCTCACCCCGCTCACCCTCCACTCCTTCACTCCTTTTACCACTCTCGCCCCTCTCACCCCTCTCGCTCCCCTTCTCTCTCTCAAAGATATTCAATCCATAAGTTTCAACGCCATGAACATGCCTCTTTGGAGTGTTTATTTCCAAATTGCCGACAAAAAACGACTTCCCTTCTCCCATTGTCTCAATATTTTCAATCAACTCACGACAGTATTTCAATACGACAGCATCTCCTTCATCTGAAATCGCATCTTTTGGGCATATAAGTGTGCCTCTTCGCTTGAATCCGCCCTCTGTCATCGCCTCAATCATCACATTCACATCATTTGAGTGGTCAAGATGCTTGTGCGTCAGGACGATTGCGTGCAACTTCGCAGGGTCTATTCTCGGCTTGCTCTTCGCAAAGCGGACAAGCGTCCCTGGTCCAGGGTCAACAAGAATATTCGTGCCTCGCAGCGTCAAAAATATGCCCGCTGAACTCCGTAGTTGCTTAATCATTACAAATCTCGCACCCGCAGTCCCAAGAAAACGGATTTCGTCTCGCATCCCTATCTCCCCTTCGCTCTTCGATTTACTCTATCCTACTCCCATCCTCCCTCTTCCTGCCCTCTGCTTCCTGCACTGCACACACGCAAACACGCAAACACGCAAACACATGCCTGCCTCTCGTGTTTTGTCTCTCCGTTATTCAGAATGCTCACGGCTCACGCTCATGCCCACGCTCTTTCCGCCTCTTCTCCCGCTTCAGCTCCTTCTCCTCAAAGACTTTCCGCTCAATGCTGTCCTTCACACGCTCAAAGACATCAAGCGCTCCGAAGCCCTCCGCTTGTGCGGAGAACACATTTTGAGGCGTAATAAATCGCATTCTAATGTTGAAATGCTCGCCTACTTCTTCACTCGCCTCGCCCGCTTCACTCGCTTCAATGCCCGCTTTTATTCGTTTGAAATGCACGACAAGCAGACCTTCTTCGTATATTTTAGCCAATTTCTTCGCCAGAACATCCAAATCGCTCTGAATGTGCGACATTTGAAACGCATCAATGTCGTCGTAATCGCCTGCGAACTGCACTTCCACCCTTCTCCGCTCCTTCACGGTTGAGAATTTAATGAATGCCTCAAGCAAGTCTCGCTTTGTGAGAATGCCCACGCAACGCTCTCGCTCTTCAATGAGGACACTTGAAATGTCGTTCTCTCGCATGAGCGAGACAGCATCTTTGACCTTGCCTTCAGGCGGGACAGAAATGAGCGGAGAGGACATCACGCCTTCAATAGGCACAGAGAGCGGTCGCAGCTTCTCGCCTGCGAAGTCGCCGAATGTCGCCCGCTCTCTCGGCATGAGAAACCGTGTGACAATGTCATGCATCGTTATTATGCCCACGACTTTTCCGCCCTCAAGGACAGGCGCCCTTGAAATCGCATGCTCACGGAAAGTTGCGAGGGCTTTTGCGACGCTGTCCTTCGGGCGCAGGTAAATGAGATTAGTAGTTGCATACTTCTTCACTTCCTCTTTGCCAAAAGGCGTTTTCTCCGCAGCCGCAGAGAGCAGGCGAATGTCGCTGACGATGCCAAGACACTTTTCCGCTGTTCTGCTTGCTGCTGACGCCGATGCTGACGCCGATGCTGACGCTGATGCTGACGCAGAAGCTTTGAAAACAGGCACGGCTTGAACGCCACTCTCAAGCATCTTTCGGGCAACTTCAACGATGTTCGTGTCCTCTGACACTGCGGAAACGAACCTTGTGAGGCTCTTCACCTTCGTCCTGCGGGGGTCTATCCTCGCTCGGTAAATCCAGCGCTCAGAAAGCACGCCTTTGTATGTGCCGTTGCTGTCAAATACAACGATTGCCTCTGGCGACCTCTCCTCAAATACCGTTATCGCTTTTGAAAGCATCTCCTCTTCGCTTAAAGCAACGAAACGCTCACTCATCACATCCTTCGCTGAAATTTCCATTTTCAACACCGCACTTGCAGCACCACAACAACACCACAACAACGCAGCATTCACATCCTCTTAATTTTCTCTGCAAT
>Ga0190312_1000158_pt1 | contig 24822 bp, 25 predicted proteins | sample 487007910_MG_FD_165046 | JGI IMG/M metagenome (GOLD analysis project Ga0190312, IMG submission 165046) | Hydrothermal vent sediment bacterial communities from Southern Trench, Guaymas Basin, Mexico - 4870-07-9-10_MG | ecosystem: Environmental > Aquatic > Marine > Hydrothermal vents > Sediment ... | reverse complement strand
GTTGTAAAGATGAGTTGACAACCAATTTCTTCAGCTATATAGGTCAGTAAAGCATTTATTCCAATCGAATCTGCATCCATCAGTTCTGTCACATTTCCCACACCCATGAGAAGAGGATAATCGCATTTACTTCTAAATTCGTAGTATCTCATGAGAGATTGGAAAACTTTTATATCCAATATGGGATCAGCTATAATCTTATCTGTAAAACCTCTAACAATTTCAACCAATTTCAATAGCTTCTCAACATCTCTTTCAACAACAACAACTGCCCTATCTCTCACCAAATCCAAGCAATTCATGTTTTCGTATGATATGCTCATAATCATGTCAATTCCATGTTTAACTCCAATCTCAATAGCCTTTCTGTTAAATGTATCTATGCTCAAAGCATCGCAATTATCTCTTGCAATCTTAACAATCCTCTCAACATCTTTTAAATCGAAGTCAATAGGAATTCCTAGATCAATTATATCCGCTCCACTTTCCAAATAGTAGTTTATCTTTTCTATTAAGCTATCTTCATCCAAACTGGTTGCATCAACTATCTCAGCAACTATCTTAATCCTTCCTCCCACCTTAACGTTACCTATGTGAAAGTAACACTCTTCAATGGAATCGATCAACTTCATTTTCTCTTCAGCTTTCAATTTAAGCATTCTGCATGCTGGAATTTCATGAGAAAGTTCAATTTCTTCAATTCTTTCAAGAATGTAAGGCAAATCGGAGTAGTGAATTGTTCCCAGCCTAACTTTAACACCCTTCTCCTCTTCAAAATCTTTCCACTTCCCCTTTGCTAACCCGGGAACTATGACAAGATCGTAATTGCTTAAATCTAAGTTTTCTATGTGTTTTGGAGTTATAAAGCTTGCAACATCTACATTAGCAACGTAAATATCGCATCCGAATTTTTCAGCAATTTTCCTAACTTCCTTTTCAGCAAGCTTTCCAGTTACGAGTAAAATTTTCATAATCTTTCAATTCCAATTATAGCCTTTACTCCCTCTATATTCCATTCTTTAATGAAACCTCTTTCAGGCTTTCCAAATTCAAGCTTTTCAGCTCTTGTTTCTCTCTTTATGTAACCTTCCCAACCTTTTACAAGATCTCTTGGAAATTCCAAAGTAACGTCTATAAATTCTTCTACATTCAAATTCATCTCCTTCCTCATCTCCTGTATTCTCCTAACCAACTCTCTTGCAAAAGCCTCTCTCTTCAAATCATCATCCAAGATTTTGTAAACGTAAACCGTTCCTTTCGAAAAATCTTCAAACTCGTAATTTGGAATATCGTATTCAACTATAACTGCATCTTCAATCTTCATTCCATCAAATTCCACCATTTTACTCTCAGCAATTCTTCTAAGTTCCTCTTCACTCAATCCTTCCAAGAACTTCTGGAAATCCTTAACTCTCTCCTTCAATATTCTACCAACAACTCTGTAATTCGGCTTAACAACAATTTTCTTCTCAAATTCCTCCACAACTCTAACATCCTTTACATTACATTGCGATTTGATTATTTCCTTCAGCATGTTAACAGCTTTCTTAACATTCTCATCCTTGCTCTCGATTACCACCTCTCTCAATGGCCATCTCAACTTTCTCTTGGCCTTTTGTCTGGCACTGCTCACAGCTTCAAATATCTCCCTTACAATATCCATAGCTCTCTCAAGCTCTTCATCAATGAATCTTTCTTCTGGTTTTGGATAGCTCTCCATAAATATCGATTCCTTACAACTCTTAAACTCCTTCAAAAATCTTTGATATATGAACTCAGATAGAAATGGTGTGAATGGAGCAATTATTTTTATTGTTTTCTCGATAACTCTCAATAGAGTTAAATAAGTTGCAATTTTCAGCTCATCTTCACCTTCAACCCATACACGTGGTCTTATGAGCTGAATATACCACCTGCTAAAATGTTCTATAACAAATTCTAAGAATGCCCTAACAACTCTGTGGAGCTGATAATTTTCCATAGATTCATATGCTAATTTGTTCAAACTTTCAAGTTTTGATAAAATCCATCTGTTTTCGTAATCTGAGATATTCTCTAAATCGATTTTATTAATCATTTCCCTATCCAAGCTCATGTATGTGTATGCAAATCTTATTGCATTCCAGAAAATATTGAGCATTCTCAAAATGTTTCTAACTTCTTTCCAACTGAATCTCAGATCTTCCCATAAAGCAGAACTTAGTACATAAAGCCTGAAGGCATCAACTCCCACTTCCCTTATAACCTCCTCTGGCTCAACAACATTTCCTAAGCTCTTGCTCATTTTTCTTCCAAGTTCATCTAAGGTAAAACCATGCATTAGAACTGTTTTGTAAGGTGCTTTCCCAAAACTGATAACGCTTGCACCCAATTGAGAGTAAAACCATCCTCTCGTCTGATCATGTCCTTCAGTGATAAAATCCGCTGGCCAAATTTTGAAGAAATTACCATCCCTCAATGGATAACCTAGAGTTCCCCAACTTGCAACTCCGCTATCGAACCAAACATCAAAAACATCCTCAATTCTGTACATCTTTCCTCCACATTTACATTCAAATGTTATCTCATCTATCTTAGGCCTATGTAAATCTAGATCGTCCTTCCAAGGTATCTCATTTATATCTCCTATGACCTTCCATTTTCCACACTTTTCACATATCCATACTGGAATTGGAATTCCCCAGTATCTCTGCCTACTTATGCACCAGTCCTTAGCATTTTCCACCCAATCTTTAAAACGTGATTTTCCAGCCCATTCTGGAATCCATCTTACCTTTTCTATCTCTTCAAGCATTTTCTCCTTAAGCCTTGAAACTGCCAAGAACCACTGTTCCGTAGATCTGTATATTATAGGTGTTTTACATCTCCAGCAATGCCCGTATCTGTGAACAATAGTTTCCTCAGCTAAAAGCAAACCTTTAGCCTTTAAATCATCAATTATAACTCTATTGGCATCAAAAACATAAATTCCAGAATATTTTCCAGCTTTTTCATCAAAAACTCCTCTATCATCAACTGGATTGAAAACTTCCAATCCTTCAGCAATACCCAATTCAAAATCTTCCAAACCGTGACCGGGTGCTATGTGAACACAACCAGTATTTTCGTGAGCAACAAAATCTGCATTAACTACCCTATGAATTTTTTCCTTCTGAATTGGAACTTCATCTGATAATGGATGCTCATACTCCAAACCGTACAGATCCTTACCTCTATAATTTTCAACTACCTTCCAACTCTCATAGGATTTACTCAAAACATCATCTGCCAAATCTTTGGCCAAGATCAAATACTCCTTTCTACCATTTTTGATTGCTTCAAAAAGACCATATTCAAAATCAGGATGGACTGCAACTGCCATGTTAGCTGGAAGTGTCCAGGGTGTTGTAGTCCATATAACTATGTAAGTTTTATCCCTTCCCTTTATAGGAAACTTCACATATATAGATGGATCTTCTCTCTCAGCATATTCAACTTCTGCATCTGCCAAAGCTGTTTCACATCTTGGACACCAGTTCACAACTCTCAACTTCCTCTCAAGCAATCCCTGTTCGTAAGCTCTCTTTACAGTCCACCAAGCAGAGTTTATGTATTCAGCTTTGATTGTCATGTATGGATTTTCCCAGTCCATCCAAACCCCCAAAGCTTTAAACTGCTCTGTCATGGTATCTTTGTTCTTCAAAGCGTATTCGTAGCATTTTTTAACAAACTTCTCAATTCCGTATCTCTCAATATCTCTCTTAGTTCTGAATCCAAGAATCTGCTCGACCTTGACCTCTATCGGTAATCCATGCATGTCCCATCCCGGTGTATCTGCAACTTTATAGCCTTGCATTCTCTTAAATCTTAAAATAGTATCCTTTATCACTTTGTTCCAAGCAGTTCCTAAATGTATTCTTCCAGTTGTGTAAGGAGGACCGTCAACGAAAAAGAAGAGCTTATTTCCTTTGCTTTTTACCTTCTCATAAATTCTTTCTCTCTCCCAAAATGCCCTCACTTCCCTTTCAACTTCATGAGGGGAATAAGCGTTAGGAAACATGAAAAATGAGCATCAAACCTGTTTAAAATTCTATCGCGAACATTTTTATACAACTTTGAACCTTTAGTTTTAGGATGATGAGTGGGGTAGCTTCTGATCTGTGATGAGTCTTACCACTCTGACTATCTAAAGTATCTCAAGTCCTCATCACTCCTATACTGTTGCACAACTTGTTCGTGCATCTCTCTAATCTGCTTGATGAACTTCTCCATTTCCTTTGCTCTTTCCTCAAGAGCCTCAACACTGACATCAATATTTAAAATTTTCATCAGAACTTCCAAAACTGCTTTTGCACTTTTGGGATCAACCATATAGCCAGATGTAACACCCATTAAGCAAGCAGCTTCAATTCCCTCAAGCTGGGAAACACCAAGAAGCAATCCCGAAGCACCTATTATTCCACCACTAGGCTCTCCTCTCTCAAATTTTACCCCATACTTCTTCAACTCCTCTACAAGCTCTGAAGTATTTGCAGCACCTATTACGTAAGGCTCTTCAACGAGTTTGCCAACACCATAACCCCCTAAGGTAAAAATCCTCTTTGCACCGAACCTCTTGACAATTTCCATATAAGCATTTACGAGCTCATAATGTCCAATTCCATCCATGCTCTGAAAATCACCTACAAGTATAAGTAAATCTGGAGAATTGTCCTTGGATTTGTGAGCATAGACTTCATTCTTGGGAAGTCTTACAGTTCCATCTTCATTTACCATTACCTGTGGAGGGAAGTGATGGGAGTAAATCTCTACAACCTTTACAGTATCCAACTCCCTTACTAAATGATCGGCAACAAGCTTTCCCACATGCCCAATTCCTGGCAAACCTTCTATAAATACGGGATTTTCCAGCCCAATCTCCTCAGGCATCTTCAAATACCTAACATCAACCCTCTTCAGCATATCTCCACCTCCCTATATTAAAGAATCCTACCTCCCTTCTTAACATTCTCCTATACTTACCGTAAGGATCTTCAGGAGAGAACTTAGGTGGGATAGGCATAAAAGTCTTCTCACCACATTCCGGACAAACATCTTTAAGTGTGTATTTTCCACATTTACACTTTCTCATTTTAACCTTCATGATAAAAATGAATTAAAGAACTTAAAGTATTTTTCCTACTTTTTGTTGAAAGAATTATATCAGATCAATGCTTTTTCTACAAGCTCAATAGCCCTATCTATTTCCCTCTTCAATATTTCTGGCAAACCTTTTATCTCTATTTCCATAAACCCTCTTATGAGAAGAGATATTGCTTCATCTCTACTCAATCCCCTTGTCATAAGATAAAATATCTCGTCCTCAGCTATTTTGCCTATTGCAGCCTCATGACTTAAATCTACATTTGGATTGCTGGCCTCTAACTCTGGAATAGCATGAATTGTCCCACTTCCTAATATCATACCCTTACATTCTAAGTGTCCTTTTACATTCTCTGCATTTCCTATTAAATGTCCTCTTGCAATTATCTTTCCCCCTCTGCTTATACTTCTCGATATTATCTCAGCAGAACTGTTCTCACCATTCAAATAAACTCTGCTACCTAAATCAATCTCAGAATTTTCAAATCCTACTATTATGCTACTGAATACAGCCTTAGCATTTTTATCTAGGTAAGCTGTTGGATAAGCTTTGAGATACTTTACTGGACTTAGAAGTATGTAATTGTTGATAAATACTCCATTTTCTTCAACCCTTATAGCACTTCTGGGCAAAACCTCATTTTTCTTCTTCCAATTGTGAATCATTGTAAATGTCAGTTTTGCATTCTTCTTTACATAGAACTCTGAAATACCTAAATGTATGCCAGAAAGTTTTTCTGATGTACATCCAGTTATTAAATTTAGCTCAGAATTCTCCTCAACAATTATTATATTGTGTACATTCTGGTTTTTGATACGTTTTAGGTAAAGACAAGCTTCTACTGGAAATTCTACCTTTAAACCTCTAGGTACTCTTATGAAGTAGCCGTCAAAATCATTTTCTCTCTTCTCAATAAGCTTCCAGCTGTATTCTTCAAGCCAATCGTATTTTTTCAAAGCCTCTTTAGTACTCAATATTTCAACTCCTCTAGCAAAGCTTACCATTGGTTTATTGTCTATCATTATGAAGCTTGCAGATCTTTTGGATGGATCTCTTTCAATTCCAACTTTCTTCAAATCTTCCTTTAAAGAGTTCTCAGGCATTTTCTAACACACTCCTCATAACCGTATTTTTCAACAGTCTTCAAGATGTCGTATGAATTTCCAATGCATGCAATCCTTCCCTTGTACATTATTACACCATAATCTGCGTCAACATACCTAAGTATACGTCCAGTATGAGTTATTATTATTCCCGATTTCTTTCTCTCTTCTTTGGGCTTATCTCTCTCAAGTAAAATCTTTATAGCTTCACCTATTACAGCTATGTTCTCTAAATCAACTCCACTATCTGGCTCATCTAACATAACAAATTCGGGATTCATCAGAAGTAGTTGTAAGAGTTCCGATCTCTTTATTTCTCCTCCAGAAAATCCGACATTGACATCTCTATCTACAAGGTTTTTCATCTTTAGCAACTTCACATATTCATCTATCTTATCTTCTGTTCCTCCAATCTTAGCACAGTGCTTTATAACTTCTCTAAGTTTAACACCAGATATTTTCGGAGGATTTTGGTAAGATATCCCTATACCCATCCTAACCCTCTCATCCGCTTTTAAATCTTTTATATCTTTTCCTTTATATATTATTCTTCCATCATAAACTTTGTACTTGGGATGTCCAGCTATTGCCATGAGTAATGTTGATTTTCCACTCCCGTTTGGCCCGAATAGAGCTAATGTTTGTCCCTTCTGAATGTAGAGATTTACGTTTTGAAGAATTTTCTTTCCATCGATTTCAACACCTAAGTTTACAATTCTCATTACATCTCTATCCATTGAAGAAACACTCAGATGATGAACTAAAAATCTTTTGGAGTTTAGAATTCGATTATATCCACATTCTCATCTTCCACAATCGCAAATGTTCTTTTTCCTGTTAGGTAACCGCAAACTTCACCCGGATTGATTACAATTTTTTCTCCAAATTTTTCAACTTTCACTTCGTGTGTATGTCCAAGAATTAAGTATTTATGAACAGTTTTCTTAAGAATCTCTATAATTTTTTTATCTGTACCATGATAAACAACTCCATTTGGAAATTCGACAATATCTCCCAAAACCCAGCCTTTTTCTTCTGCAATTCTTGTAAGTATTTTCTTTTCACCATCGTTATTTCCAAAAGCTATGTACATTTCCCTTTTTATTCCTGCAAGTGCCTTCATTGAGAAAGGCGCTATTATATCTCCAGCATGCACAACAAAATCGAACTTTTCTCCCCTTAAAACATCAATCAAATCTCTTATTGCATCTAAATTGTCATGTGTGTCCGCTATGGCAACGAACCTCATGTATCATATTATTCCCTTGCTTTTTAAATATTCCCACATTATTTCTAAAGCTTCCAATTCCCTCTCACTCCCACACTTCCTAACTATATCTGAATAGTATTTTATTTTTTCAATTAGGGATGGATTTTCTTTCAATCGTGTTGCATGAACTAAAGCTTCTATCAGTGCATTGAATCCCCTATTCACAGTCCTTAAATCAGTTCTGACAATTGAACCTTCAACAAGTGTTAGATCTGCGATATTACCTCTTAGATCTGCCTTAAACTTACACCAAGCCAATGTATTCTTTATAACTGGTGGATCGAGACTTTCGAACCATCCATCATCTAAATCGTCAAATGCTGAAATTGCGAAAACAACTGGATCCCTAGTAACATTTACGTATAATATTCCTCTTTTCAAATTTTCTCTTGTGTGTGAGGGATAAACCTTTACACTTGCAAATCTGCTCTTAGGATTGTCCACAATTATTCCTAAAGGAGCTGTATTTATCCATTCTCCAAAAGTTATTCCTATAACTTCATTTATACCCTTTGTAAATCCGAAATATTCAAGCTTCATACTATTTCACCTAAAGATAAGTATATAGATGCACAGGTCAAATCGGCAATACTACCCGGATTTATATTTTTGGTTAAAAGTTCTTCATCAAATTTTCTAACATTATCAATGTTAAAGTCTTCTAAAATCTCTCCTGCTTTAATTCTAACATCTTCAGCCACTTTTCTACCATGTTTTGCAATTATTAATGGATCCAAATACTTTGACATTAGAAAGAGGTATGTGTAAACAATTGCATAGTTCAATTCTTTAAATTCTTTATAGGATTCTATCAAAACTTTACTACCTTCTAAACACCTCCAATATCCTTCAACTATCTCCCTTGCAACTACATTTTCCTCTGGAGATTTTAGAAGCCAATTGTAAAGGTTTATTTCTTTATCTATCAATTCTTTCTCAATATTTTCCTTCAAGCTCAGATAATCAACATCAATCACACGTGGCTTGCACATTCTGAATGCGTTTAGAACTGCAATGGAATCGTGATATGTTGTCTTTTTCAACTCACCTTTAACTAGCTTTACGTTGCCCTTACACCAAATTAGAGGTATGAGAATGAAGAAGGCACCGAAATGAACATTTGTCTTGCATATTTTATACGATTTCTCAACGGCTTTGAAGAAGTTGATGCCAATACTTCCCCTCCTATTTACACAATCCTCAAATATTGGATATACAGCTATTGCAGAGATTATGAAATGTTCATACCTTAAATCTTTGAACTCATGCTCCCTATCAACATTTCCTGGCTTAGGATTTGCTGAAACCTCCAAAATCAAACTTAAAATACCTCTCTGTGCATGATTCATGACAAGTATAAGAGGTAAAAACTTTTAAATTACTTCACTATCAGAGCTATGATGCGAAGAATTAGGAATCAGATTCTTCAGGCCCTTTACAATAGGGATATGAGTGTTTACGAGCTAATTGATAGGCAGGATGCAAGTTTGCCAGAATTCTTTGGAATAATTCAGGAAATGGAAAGAGAAGGAATTCTTAGGATTTTAGATGGTCGAATAAGTCTTACAGATGATGGCTTGAAATTGTGTGAGGATTTGGGAGTCAAGAGGGTTAATGAATTTACATGTGAATATTGTGAAGGTACAGGTTACGTTATATTGTTCAAGGATGTTTTGGAAGAATACGCTAAGATTGCAAAAGATAGACCTGAAGCGATTGAGAAGTACGATCAAGGTTTTATAAGCTTGGATGGTGTTATTAGGAGGGTGCAGTTTCTTTATGAGAGAGGAGATCTTCTTAAGACTGAGATATTCGTTGTTGGAGATGATGATCTCTTCAGCTTGGCATCATCACTAACTGGCTTTCCTAAGAAAGTTTTTGTTGTAGATATTGATGAGAGGTTGATAGATTTTATAAATAGGAAGGCGGATGAGTATGGTTTACCAGTAGAGGCTATGGTTTACGATGTTCAGCAAGCATTTCCAAATGAATTGAGAGGAAAATTCGATGTCTTTGTAACTGATCCAGTTGAAACTTTACCTGGAATAAAGCTATTCCTATCTAGAGGAGTTTCTACCTTGAAGGGTGAAGGATGTTCTGGCTATTTCGGTTTAACAACTCTCGAAGCTTCGAGAAGAAAGTGGTATGAGATACAAAAAATGATACACGGGATGGGTTTTGTCATTACGGATATAAGAAGAAAATTTAATGTCTATCCACAAGAAGAGAAGAACTTCTTCAGATTTCAGGAGAAGTTGCCAATTGTAAAGAAGTTAGGTGCTAAAATCGATTACAACTGGTACAAGTCATGTCTTTACAGAATTGAAGCTATTAAAAAACCTAATCCGTTAGTTGAGGGAGAAATGATAATAAATGAGGCTGTTTACAAAGATGAGGAAAGTTGGGCTACACCATTATAAACTGAGAAAGAAGGAGTGCAAGTTAATTTCAAAATATTTTGATGAAAACTATGGTATTAGTATTGGAGGGGAGATGGAAAAGTTTGAATTTGATTATATGAGTGTAATTGCAGTTGATAATGAACCCCTAATTCTCGAATACAAAGATAGATACTACTTCACAGTTTACGGTATAATGAAATTGAGACCCAAAGATGGATGGGTTGTTGTTGATGAGGGTGCAATGCCATACATAATGAGGGGAGCTGATGTAATGAAACCGGGAATTGTAGATTTTGATGAAAAAATAAAGGCTGGAGATTTTGTTTATGTTGAATCAAAAATTCCAATTGCGGTTGGAATAGCTCTTGTAGATGGTGTTGAGATGAAGGAGGGAAGAGGTAAAGCAGTTAAAAACATTCACCACTTGAAAGATAAAATTTGGAACTACTTTTTTGTTAAAAAACATACAAAATGAGTAACTCTAACTTATAACGATCTTCTTCACACCATCAACCTTCAAAAATTCATCTACAAGCTTCCCAGGAATCTTTCCGTCAGTAACTACTGTTAATTTTGATTCAACACTCAATTCTGGATCTTCTGCCAAAATGAATCTAATTGATATTCCTTCTCTTGCAAGTATAGATGTTATACCGGCTACAATCCCTACCTTATGGCTTTCTGCATAAACTTCCAAAACTCCAAATCCTAAAATCCTTGCAACTTCGGTAATGTTTGCAACTGGTTTTAATGATGAAAAGACCATTCTCAATTCTTCATCACTCTCAATATTCTGTATTGCTGAAACTACAACCTTTCTATCCACATCTAAAGCTTCTGCAATTTTTGTTGGTACAAGCTCTATCTTATCGCAGTATGCTTTTCCATCTCTTACAGATATACCCAATCTCAAAAATTCCCTTGCAACTACAATCTGTGAAGGATACTTCTCAAACTTCTCAGCAATTTTACGCCACATGGTAAAAGTAGTTCATGGAATTAAAATATTCTTTATGTCTATTCCCGTCATCTGAAGTATTATATATGCTCCATAAACTGTTCCTACAATACTACCAACATTTGTCAATGCTGTTACGAGCAAAACTCTGAAAGCCCTGTTTTTAAAAAGATCTCTAATGCTCTCAGCTTTTGACATTTCTATTAAATCATCAATACTTGGTTTTCTAACTTTCATTTCCACATAACCAGCAATCCATCCAGCAGCAATCAATGGATTCAAAGATGTAAGCCATGCACATAGGAAAGCGGAAATTATTGAGAGAGGGTGAGCTAGAGCTAGGGTTGCACCTAAGGCTGAGAGTACACCATTTATCAAGAACCAGTATATGAAAGCATTCAAAGCCAAACCACTTCCAAACTTCGTTAAGATGTATGCAAACGATATCAATATTAAAGATGATATGAAAATATTGAATGCCTTTGATAAACTAAATCTACCCTTTTTTGTCTCCAAAAGTTTTTCAATTTGCGGTATTTCTTTAGGATTTTTTAAATATCTCTCTATCCCCTTCCTATGTCCAGCTCCAACAACAACTACAATCTTTTCATACTTTTCACTTGCCTTAAGAATGTTGTAGGCCATGTAGGAATCTCTCTCATCAATCAAGATCTTGCTTGCCTTTGGACCAATTTTTCTAAACTCTTCAACAAGTTTATCTACATTACTCAATATATTTTCAACTTCATCCTCCTTTGAGAATAAACTCCTAAAGATTTGCCAAAACAATTTTAACTTTTCTATAATGCTAATATTATACCATAATCTATTAAATGTTATCCCTATATCTCTGTCAATCAATATAACATCTGCTCCAATCTCCTTAGCCTTTCTAATTGCTGCTAACATCTCTTCTCCCGGTCTAACTCCCGTTTTTTCCCCTATCTTTCTTTGAAGAAATGAGAGAATTATTTGTAAGATTGCCAGAGAAACGTTACCACTTTTAATTACATCCGATAGAGATATACTTGGTTCTTTAGCCATCAATGCATGTAATCTTTTTGGACAAAGTTCTACAGCTACAGCATCAGGTTTTACATCTTCTATTACCTTACAAACTCTATCAACACTTTCCCTTAAAACATGTGCTGTTCCTACAATGTGTACTTCAACCACACCAAAACATCGATTTGAAGTTAAAAGTTCTTGCGAAAGTGTTAAAATAAGCGAAATCTTAGATAAGCTTGAGCGGGGGTTGCCGAGTCAGGTCAAAGGCGCGGGATTTAGGGTCCCGTCCCGTAGGGGTTCGAGGGTTCAAATCCCTCCCCCCGCATTGCAAGATTTCTCTAAGCTTTTCCTCTAAGAAAGAGTTAACGTTAATTTCTAATTTTTTAGCTATTTCAAGAAGATATTTATCAATTTTACTGAAATCTAACTGGTTATATAACCAGTTATATAACTCATCCAGATTTTCATCAATTGAAATTAAGAATTTACACTATTATTAATCTTGCAACTCTCCAAATTTGACTCAATTATTTTAATACGTCCCTTACAATCTCCCAGAAATTTGTTTCCACGAAAATTGCCACTTCTTCAACTGTATACCAAACATTCTTCGAGAATTTGATTATAACATCCCCATTAACCCTTTCCACTTCAAATACATCATCAATACTCTCATTCAGCATGTCTAACAAGAATTCGATTACTTCTGAATCTTCTTTACCTCTAATCGTGTAATTCCTCCAATCATATAACTTATAATACTTCACATGAGTAACTATTCTATTTTTCATCCACCTTGTTATTCTTTCAATTAAATTCTCATCTGCTGGCCAACCCATCTCCTTTGCAAAGCTTTTAATGTAGTATTCAATGTAATCCATCGTATGATGTAGGAAGAAGGCTTTGATTCCATCCCAACCGTTAATCCTATAGGACTCATTAGCCTTTATAAAGAAGAAAACCCTCTGTGCATAAGAGCGGTCATCATGCCCTTTAAAGCCAAAATCTATGATCTCATCTACCGCTCTACATACTTCATCTGCTATTCCCAACTTTTTACACCATTTTCTATGAATAGTCCATTTAGGCATGATGCACATTTATTACACGAACTTAAACTTTTTTCTAATCTTTCAAAAATCAATTCTTCTATATCTTCCGCCTAATCCTTATCGATTAATTGTCAGCCAGAGATTCTTCAGCATTACAGCATCTTCTTCCAAGTTGGGGCTTTCTATTATTATAACTCCTTCAACATTAAAATCTCTTAGAGCTTTCAAAAGTTCTTCATATCTAAAATCAGACTGATTCAAATTCAGATGCCTCTTTTCTCCCTTCAATCCATATTCAATTCCGCTAATATGTGCATGTAAGCTTTTCAGAGCTTTTGAGCTAAGATAACTTTCAACCATTTCAAGAATCTTACAGAATTCTTCATAACTGTTGTAAGCTCTGTATCTTGCATGAATATGTGCAAAATCTATGCATGGTAATATTCCCAATTCGTGGCAAAGTTTCAATATTTCTTCTAAATCACCGAATTGTGTAGGCTTGCCAGTGGTTTCAGGTCTTAAAATTACCCCCTTCTCAAGAGCAAATTCTACTACTGGCTTTAGATTTTCCCTTATTCTTCTGTATGTTGAATCCTTTGAGTATTTCAGATAATAGCCAGGATGGAAGACAACATCTTTTGCAAATATTCCACCTATCTCTACAGTTTTCTTAAGCCTTTCAACACTCCCTCTCAACTTTTCTCCATCTGCATTGAGATTTATGTAATATGGAGCGTGAACTGATAAGTATACGTCCAATTTTTCTGCAACATCTTTAACTTGTTTTGCCATATCTACACTCATCTTAACGCCTCTTACGAACTGAACTTCCATTGCATCCAATCCTAATTCTTTTATAGCCCTTATACCTCCTATTGTCGATCTCTCCTTCGATGAGTTTGGTACTCCAGCTGTTCCAAACCTCATAAACCATCACCGAATTCAAGTATCAATCTTAAATCGTATAATCTGTCTGCAATGCTAATTATGTAATCACCATCTTTAACATTTTCAATCCACTTCTGAGGAATTTCGTCGATTCCTAACTCGCAACCCTTTAAACCGCATGCCAATGCTGAAATTGAATCCGTATCTCCTCCAACATTTGCAGATCTTATGGCACAATCTCTAAAAGTTTCAGTAGTAAAGAATGAGTTAAGTGCGAGTGGAATTGCATCGTAAATCGAAACAGAGTTACCAATTTTCTCAATTACAAAATCCATATCTTCTCCAGCCAAATTGTATGCAAGTTCTATTTTATCTGCTAACAAATTATCGTACCTATCAACTCTTCTAACAACTTCATTAACAATCTCCTCATGAGTGTAATCGTTCAAAACACAAGAAATAGCTAGAGCATATGCTATTGCACCTATCGCTGATGGACCTCTATGGGTTACACTTGAAGAGAGCATGGCATACTTCTCAACCAAATCTAAACTGAAGGAGTATACCAATCCTATTGGTAAAACTCTCAAAGCGGAGCCACATGTATCTGAATAAACACTTGCATCAAACCAGTGTACACCCTTCTTTATCCTACTTAGAGCATTTCTAGTTGTCCATCCCAATCTACTACTCTTTAAGTTCAACAATCTCTTTGCCAGATCCGAAAGATCTAAATACCTCTTATTCAAAATTGATTCTGCTAGAATAAGCATTTGTTCAGTATCATCCGTCCATTCCCCAGCTTTGAGATCTCCTAATGGGGAATCTAAAAAATCTTCTATTCTTCCAAATAATCTTTGAATTTCCTCCCTCTTCAAGCCTTCGGCAGGCATTCCCAAAGCATCACCTATTGCAAATCCTATCATAGCACCTCTGAATTTTTTGAACATCAGATATTCTTTGCTAAAACTTATTATATAACATTGCCTTTGGTCATATGTGGATGTTGTGATTGGAAGGAGCGAAATAGATGGAAAGGCAGTACCACCACCTTCAAAGAGTTACACTCATAGGGCTTTCATTGCTTCTTCACTCTCAAAAAAGTCTAAAGTTTACAATGCACTCCTATCTGAGGATACTATAGCTACCTTGAGATGTTGTAAGATAATGGGTGCAAGATTTTATAGAAAAGAAAGATTTGAGTTTTTTGGATGTCAAAGAATAAATTCGGGATACTATTATGTGGCAAATTCTGGAACAACTCTCAGACTCTTTATGGGATTACTATCACTATCAAGTGATTTTTCTGTTCTCGATGGGGACGAATCGATAAGAAGGAGACCAAATCTCGAACTTGTAAGAGCTTTAAAAAAGCTGGGAGCGAAAATAAGAGGTTTTGGAGATTATTCAGCACCCTTAGTAGTTCATGGATTTTTGAGAGGGGGAGAAGTTGAAATTAAGGCTATAAGCTCTCAATTTGTTTCATCTCTTCTCTTTTCTCTTCCTCTTGCCAAGTTCGATTCAGTAGTTAATGTTGTCAATGTAAAGTCAAGACCTTACATAGATGTAACTCTGCATGTGCTTGAAGAGAGTGGTATAAAAATCGATTGCGAAGATAACGTTTTTTATATAGAAGGAAATCAGGAATACGATTTGAGAGAATTTAAAATTCCTTCTGACTTCTCTTCGGCAAGCTATCTAATATCAGCAGGTATTTTAGCTGGTAGGGTTGTGATTGAAGGTCTTTATGAGTCTAGGCAGGGAGATAAGGTAATTGTAGATATTGTTAGGGAGATGGGTGGAAAGGTTGAGTGGAATAAGGAAAAGGGGATTCTAATTGCAGAAAAATCGGATCTTGAAGGTATAGAAGTTGATGCAAGGGATATACCCGATTTAGTTCCCACAATTGCAGTTCTTGGTGCAGTTGCAAAGGGAAAGACGGTAATATATAATGCTGAGCATCTCAGATATAAGGAGACTGACAGAATAGAGACAACGTATAGGAATCTTAAGGCTTTAGGTGTTGAAGTTAAGAAGAGAAGGGATGGACTTGAGGTGAAGGGTGGTAATGTTAAAGGAGGTGTTGTTGATTCGTATGGTGATCACAGAATTGCTATGGCCTTCTCAATTTTAGGTTTGGTTTCAGATGTTGTTGTAAGGAATGCAGAGGTAGTTTCTGTCTCGTTTCCCAACTTCTTCGATGTTTTAAAGGAGTTGGGTGCAAGTGTTCAAAAAATAAATTTTTAACTTCAATCACAACTTCTACTATGATTAAAGCAATTTACAACAATCTTTGTCAGGTTTGTGGTAAAGACTTTACGACGGAAGAAGCACTTTCAGGATTCTGCAATAAAAAGAATAGAGCAATGTGTAGATTTTATGAGGATTTTATCATTGAGGAATTCTTCAAATTCTTTAGGAAAATTGTTGGTGAGCCTAGATCAATTCAGAAATTTTGGGCAAGGAGAATTTTGAGGGGAGAAAGCTTTGCTGCTGTAGCTCCGACTGGTATAGGTAAAACAACTTTCGGTTCAGCAATAGCACTATTCCTAGCTTTGAGAGGTAAAAGATGTTACATAATTCTTCCAACTACCTTACTTGTAAAGCAGGTTGTTAAATCTCTTAAGGAATTCTGTGAAAAGCTTGAGTTGAAGGTTGGATTTAATGAGAGTTGTGATCCTACAATACTTTACTATCTTAGCGATATTAAAAAGGATGAGAGAGAAAGATTTTTCAAGCTTTTAGAGGAAGGAAGATTTTCCATTCTTGTAACAACATCTCAATTCTTACCGAGATACTTTGGTAACATGAAGCATCTGAGATTTAATTTTATATTTGTTGACGATGTCGATTCAGTTTTGAAGGCATCTAAAAATGTTGATAGGATACTCAATCTTTTGGGTTTTTATAAGGAAAAGAGGTGGAAGGGAAAAGCTAAGGGTTGTTTAATGGTTTCTACTGCTACGGCAAAAAAAGGTCAGAAAGTAAAATTATTTAGAGAGCTTTTGAATTTCGATGTTGGTACATCTACTCATGCTGTGAGAAACATAGAGGATGTAGCAATAAATAGCGAAGATTTGGAAATTTTGAAAGATATTTTAAAGAAGATGAAAGGAGGTATAATATATGCGAGATCTACTGAGGAAGCTGAAGATCTATACAACAAGCTTAAAGATGAGTTTAAGATAGGAATAGTTACATCTACAAGTAAAAAAGATTTCGATCTTTTTGCAAAGGGAGAATTGGATTATCTTGTTGGAACAGCATATTACTACGGAACTTTAATTAGAGGTTTGGATTTACCTGAAAGAATAAGATTCTGTGTTTTCTACGGTGCACCTATCTTTAGGATTAGAGTTGAGGATGTTGAGAGTGCAAGTGTTGGCATAATTAGAGTTTTGGCTATGATATTCAGAGATAATGAAGAAGTAAAGGAGTACATACCATATCTTTCCGTTATAGATAGGAGAAAAGAGGATTTGGAAAAGTTAAGACAGATTCTAAAAAGGCTGATTGAAAAAGGTGAGGTTCAGGAGAAAGATATAGTAGTAAGGAAGGGGGAAATTATTTTTCCGGATGTAAGAACATATATACAGGGCTCTGGAAGAACATCGCGTTTGTTTGCTGGAGGAATTACAAAAGGTGCAAGCTTTTTAATGGAGAAGGAAAAAGATATATTTAAAGCTTTTATAGAAAGAGCTAAATATTATGATGTAGAGTTCAAAAGTTTGGATGAAGTTGATTTTGAAAGATTGATCAGAGAAATTGATGAAAGTAGAGAAAGATTGAGAAGAAAGGGAGAATTTGATGTCATAAAACCTACACTCTTCATAGTTGAAAGCCCAACAAAAGCTAGGCAGATAGCAAGATTTTTTGGACAGCCGAGTGTTAAGGTTTTTGAAGAAAATGGAGAATTACAGCTTGTAGCCTATGAAGTACCTACGCCAGAACATATTCTAATAGTTACTGCCTGTATAGGCCATGTAACAGATTTGATTACGAATGTGGGATTTCATGGTGTTATAACAAATGGTAGATTCATTCCAATATATTCATCGATAAAGCGCTGCAGAGATTGTAATTATCAGTTTACAGAGGAGAGAGAGGATTGTCCAAGATGCGGTAGTAAAAATGTTGATGATTCGAAAAGAAGGATAAAGGCTTTGAGAAAACTTGCTCACGATACAGAGCTAATAATAATTGGGACAGATCCAGATTCTGAGGGAGAAAAGATTGCTTGGGATCTTAAAAATCTTTTAGCTGGATGTGGGATCATTAAGAGGGCAGAATTTCACGAAGTTACTAGAAGAGCTGTTAGTGAAGCTTTGAGGAATTTAAGAGATATAGACGAGAATCTTGTTAAAGCTCAGATCGTTAGAAGGATTGAAGATAGATGGATAGGGTTTGTTTTAAGTCAGAAACTTTGGGAAGTCTTTGGAGATCGTAATTTATCAGCAGGAAGAGCTCAAACACCTGTTCTGGGCTGGGTAATAGATAGATATAATGAATACAAAGAGAAGAAGAAAATAGCTATAATCAGAGATTTCGATTTGGCACTTGAAATAGATAGGGAAGAAATAGATCTTGAAATAGAGCTTTTGGAGGAAAAGGAGGAGGAAAGAATTCCTCTTCCTCCTTATACGACAGATACAATGCTTAGGGATGCAAATGCCATATTAAAAATTCCAGCTAGAGAAGCAATGAAATTGGCTCAAGACCTCTTTGAAAGCGGTTTATGTACATATCACAGAACAGATTCTACTAGAGTGAGTGAAGTTGGTTTGAGAATTGCAAAAGATTATTTAGGTGAAGATTTTGTTGGGAGAGAGTGGTACATGGAAGGTGCACATGAGTGTATAAGGCCTACGAGACCAATTCCAAAAGAAACATTGCAAAGGCTTATTCATGAAGGAGTTATACAGGTTGAGGGGATAACTTCAAGACATCTTGCATTGTACGATTTAATATTTAGACGTTTCATGGCAAGTCAGTGCAGACCTTACAATGTTAAGGTTGTAAAATATCTTATAAGGTTTGATGGTAAAGAGATGGAAGAAGAAAGGATTTTGAAGGCAGAAGGAAAGGCAGTGGAGCTTTATAAGTGGAGTGTTTGGGTTAAACAGCCTTTACCAACTGGCAGAATTAAAGTTAGAGCTGAAGTTAGAAATGTTCCAAAAGCATCTCTCTACACTCAATCTGATTTGGTTAGGTTGATGAGGGAAAGAGGTATTGGAAGACCTTCGACTTATGCTACAATAGTTGATAGACTTTTCATAAGAAATTACGTTATAGAGAAAAATGGGAGAGTTATTCCAACTAAGAGGGGTATAGAAGTTTACAGATATCTTGCAAATAATTACGGAAAGTTTGTTTCGGAGGAAAGAACGAGATTTTTAGAGGAAAAAATGGATGCTGTTGAAAAAGGTGAGCTAGATTACTTTAAGGCATTGAATGAGCTTTACGAGGAGATAAGAGAAATTGCTTAAACGAAAAGTTAAAATATTTTTAATTTTTCATAATACCTTATGAGCAAATTCTGGATAGGTGTTGCATTGATTGTATTTACAATAATTGCATCGATATTTGGTGGCATGTATCTTAGCATAAGATACAATACAATTTTCAAAACCGCTGGACTTTTTGCAAGTCTCATACTTGTTTTTCTCTTGACAATCTTCATTCAAATGGAAAACAGGAGATTGAATAGGGGAGAAGTTAGGAGAGCTATAGCAGTAACTCTTGTTACAGCACTTCTAATGATCATGTTTTTCGGAATTGAGATAGATTCAAATTTAAGAAGTTTTTTCTTGGGAGTTCTTTCGACCATCATAGGTTTTTACTTCGGATATAGGAAAGAGGAAAAATGAGTAAAAATTATTATATAGTGCTACCTAAATTGAAGTCATGGAAGAAAAAATAACGAGAATAGGTGTAAGTTTACCCAAAAATTTGCTTGAGGAGTTTGATTCTATTATAAAAACGAGAGGTTATTCTTCGAGGAGTGAAGCAATAAGAGATGCAATAAGGAACTACATTATGGAATACAAGTGGCTTGAGAGGGAGGAAGGGGAAGTTGTTGGTGCCATTTATGTTATATACGATCACACGGTTAAGGGTGTGAGTGATGCCATAATAGATATTCAGCATGAATTCTTGGATGTTATAACTACAACAATGCACATACACCTAAGCAAGGATTACTGTCTTGAGATAATACTTGTAAAAGGAGATATGAAGAGGGTTAAAGCTTTAGTGGATAAAGCTATGGCCATAAAAGGAGTTATGAGCGTAAAGTTGATAACGGCAATGAAGAGTTAATGAAAATTGAATATTCAAATAAAGATATTATTGCAATAATTTTATTAAGTTCTATATTATTAATTTTATCTTTTAATTTAGTTGGTATTGAAATTGAGAAAGACAATTTTTTGATTGTTGTAATATCAATACTCTGCACAATAACACTTCACGAAATTATTCACATAGTCTGTCTAAAGTTATTGAGTGTTAAATTTAAAGTTAAACTTATTAAGTTTGTGGCAATTCAGATAGATTACGATGAAATGCAATTGTGGCAGTACTATTTAACTGCCCTTTCACCACAAATATTAACTCTTGCACTTCTTTTATCAACGATGTTTGTTGTAGAATATGTAAAGATTTTACTGATGATTATTGCAATTTTTAATTTTGCAAGCTCTTCAGGAGATTTCTATGGTATTTTAAAAACTTTAGTAAAAGCTAGAGGGGTTAGGGGAAAAATTATTAAAGTTGGAGAACTTCAGTACAATTTGGAGATCGACAAAAGGTTTAAATAGCAGAAATATCTATCAATATTTTGGAAGCGGGGTGGGGTAGTCAGGTAATCCCGGCGGGCTCATAACCCGCAGATCGGCCGTTCAAATCGGCCCCCCGCTATCGGGTTTTTTTATTTTTCATGGTTATTATGTTCAAAGCAAACAACTATATTTTAGCTGTTCAACCTGTTACATGGATGAATTCCTCAAACTTGTAAAATTGAAGTTTGTGAGAATGGATAAATACAATGCTTACGATAGAGAACTTTTGAAATTTGCAATGGAATACAACTTAACCAAGCAAATGAGTTGTGTTGAATTATGTAAGGTTATTGAAGAGATTGCAAAGTTCAATCCCTCGATAGCTTTGAGTTTAACGGCACATCATTTGGCATTAAACTGTTTAAAAGATCATGAACTTTCTAAAAGAGATGGTTTCTTTGCTTTTGCAATAACTGAAAGAATTGGAAGTAATATTAAAGCTGTTGAGACCTTGGCTGAAGATAAAGATGGGTTTTACGTTATAAGGGGTGTTAAGAAATTTGTAACGAATGCGGAGTTTGCTGAAGTGTTTGTAGTTACAGCCAAGCATGGTGAAAAAGTTCTAGTTTTTGCAGTTGAGAAAGATTTTGTTAAGACTGAAAAAATAAACATCAACTGTTTTAGGGGTAGTGGGATTGGAAAGATTTATATTAACGCTGAAATACCTAAGGAGAATTTAGTAGGTAGTCTGGGATTGGTAATTTCGGCTTTAGTTGAGAGTAGGGTAGTTTTTTCATCTTTAGCTTTGGGGATTGCTGAAAGATGCTTCGAACTAGCTTTAAGTAGAGCTAAGAGGAGAGGTTTAATTGAAAATCGTGGTATAAGGTGGAGATTTGCTGATGTAAAGGCTGAGATTGAAATATTAAAGAATTTTGTATTGAAAACAGCGAAAAATGCTGATAGAAAAGATATTACGGTTGATTCTGCAATATGTAAGCTAAAAGCCTCTGAATTGGCAAAAGTTTCGGCAGACTTGGCTGTGGAGATATTTGGTGCTAGAGGTTTGATAATGCATTCCCTTCCAGAAATATTCTACAGATATGCAAAAGCTTTGGATATAGGTGAAGGTACTACCGAAATAATGAAGGAAGTAATATCAAAAATTTTCTAAAAGTTTTTCAAGCTCAATTGCATGCGTTTCCTTAACAACATTTAGAACGAGCATTGTATAAGTTTTCTTTACATGTTTCATACCTCCAATTTTTTTGACAAATGTGTTCAAGTCATCTCTTGTCTTAAACTTTGCAACCGTTATAATATCGAATTCTCCAGTAACATCGTAAACTGCTGTGACATTAGGTTCTCTAGCAATTATTTCTTCTATTTCAACCAAATGCTTACCTTCTGCCGAAATTCCAATTATAGCAGTCAAATCAAAACCCAATTTGGAATGATCTATTATAGGAATGAACTTCTGAATTATGCCCATTCTTCTTAGTTTGTTTATTCTATTGTAGACTGTTCCCTCTGCAACATCGAGTTTTTCAGCAATTTCTCTCAAACTTTTTCTTGCATCTTTTTGAAGTTCTATCAAAATTTCAACATCCAGTCTGTCTATTTTTTCAGGCATTGTAGAGAAATTTGAAAATCATTTAAAAACTTTTTCAGCTTATGTCTCCACATGAGCAAAACACTTCATTTATTGCAGAAAACAGATCTTCGAATCCAAAACGTTTTAGTGCTGAAATCTTTATTATTCTGAATCTCAATGTTGTATAATCTATTAAGCTTGCAAGCTTCTCAACAATTTCTCCCAAAACACCACCCACTTCTTTCAAACTCCCTATAATTTTTTTAATATCGAAATCAACAATATCACATTTGTTCAGGACAGTTAGAGTAGGTATTGCAAGTCTCAGTGATATTACAGCATTTTGTGCTATTACAGACGCAAAGTTTTCGGGTGTTGATGCAACTTCTGCATCAATGAGGAATAAACAAACGCTAAATCCCTTAGAAATTTCTTCAGCGATTTTCAATCCATGCTTACTGTAGAGAAATAGCTCCATCTGTCCTGGAGTATCGTATATTACAAAATCTCCATCAATAACAATATCTTTTACATAATTCAGTGATAGCTCCATTGATTTGAGTAGTGCACCATTAATTCCCAATCCATATTTTTTCATTACCTCTTCAGTCTTAACAAAATCTCTTATGTTTCTGTCAGCTTTGTATATTGGATCTGAGGCTGGATCTACATTAACAGCTTTGACATCGTAATCCTTCAAATAATTTGAGAAGTTTTTAACAAAAGTACTCTTTCCACTTCCAGCTGGACCAACTACGATTATGTTCATAATAAAAAGTCTGGAATTCTCTGTTTATATATCAAGTCTCCAAATGTCTCGGCATCTCTAACAACATAATAATTTTCTCCATCGACTAAAATTTCAGCACATCTCGGCCTCCCATTGTATTGGCTACTCATAACGAATCCATAAGCTCCAGTATCGAATATAACAATCAAATCACCCTTTTCAATCTTTGGAAGCCTTCTGTCCTCAGCCAAAATATCTCCACTCTCACATATAGGACCTACTATTGTATAAACATCTTCTTCCTTCTCATTCATCTTGTTAGCTATTGCAATTCTGTGATAAGCATTATACAACACTGGTCTTATGAGAAGGTTAAAGCCAGCATCTACGGCAACAAAATTCTTGTAAGCTCTTTTTACAGCATTTACCCTTGTTAGAAGGACTGTTGTATTACCTACCAAACTTCTACCAGGTTCTAAATATAGAGTAGGATTTGAACTCAAATCTCTCTTCCTATCTTCAAATAATGGTATTATTGCACTTGCAAGATCTTTTGGAGTTGGTGTTCCTTCGCAAGTATAATCTATTGCTAAACCACCACCAACATCTATAAATTCTATTTCAACACCAATTTCTTCCAACTTCAAAGCTAAATCGAAAAGCTTATCTAATGCCTCAACAAAAGGGGCTAAATCCTTTATTTGACTTCCTATATGGCAGTGAATGCCAATTGGCTTAACATTTGGTAATTCTATCGCTTTCCTATATGCATCAAAAGCAAGTTCCCATGGAATTCCGAACTTCGAAGTTTTCAATCCCGTTGCAATCTTTGGATGAGTTTTGGGATTTATGTCTGGATTTACTCTGAAAGCAATTTCTACAATCCTTCCTTTCCCTTCTGCAATCCTTTGTATAGTATAAAGCTCATCCAAACTATCAACGCTAAACTTGACACCACATTCAACACCCATCTCAATCTCCCAATCACTCTTTGAGTTCCCATTGAAGAGTATTTTTTCGGGCTTAAAACCAGCAATTCTTGCCATATAAAGTTCTCCACCACTGAAAACGTCAGCACCAAATTCATTCTTTGCAATAATTCTCATTATTGCTAAGTTGTTGTTTGCTTTAACAGCATATAGAATTTCTGCATTCGGAAATGCGAATTTGTAAGCTTTTATATTTTCCTCAAGCTTTGCCTTAGATGTAACGTACAACGGTGTCCCCAACTTCTCAGCCAATTCAATTGAGCTTACATCTTCAATGTAGAGCACACCATTCTTCACACTGAACATGGTTTTAAATTGGATTAAGGTTTAAAAGTTGTAGTGGTAATGAATTTTATGAAGTTTAAGGGAAAACATTCCGAAGTTTATGTTGAGAGTGGAAGAGCAATTAAAATTTTCAAACCTGAGTTTAGATACAATTTTTGGAAGGAGGTGAGATATCTAACAATTCTCAAAAAAAAGAATTTTGTACCAAAAATTTTCAATTTCAATCCTGATGAGCTAAAAATTGAGATGGAGTTTGTGGATGGAACAATGATAAGAGATTTTGTTAAGGAGAAAAATTTTGATGAAATAGTTAATGTTTTGAAGATGTGCTTGGATGTATGTTTTTACCTCGATAGGATGAGAATACAAAAGGAGGAGATGAAAAATCCTCAAAAACATATAATAGTAGCTGATAGAATAGTTTTCGTAGATTTCGAAAGAGCATACGAAAATCCTAACCCGAGCAATGTTACACAGTTCTTGGAGTATATAAGGAAAGTTACTGGATTGAAATCAAATGTTGATCTCATAAGAAGGTATAAGAAATTTTATAAAATTAGGGATTATAATATTTTGAAAGCGAACATTTTCACTTCTTGCAAATCCTAACAAAATTATCATAAAATTCTACACCATATTCCGTAT
>Ga0190312_1000155_pt1 | contig 25178 bp, 32 predicted proteins | sample 487007910_MG_FD_165046 | JGI IMG/M metagenome (GOLD analysis project Ga0190312, IMG submission 165046) | Hydrothermal vent sediment bacterial communities from Southern Trench, Guaymas Basin, Mexico - 4870-07-9-10_MG | ecosystem: Environmental > Aquatic > Marine > Hydrothermal vents > Sediment ... | reverse complement strand
GCAGACGTAGAAGAGATATCCAGTGTTCCTATATTGGCGATAACATCAAGTGTGACTGTAACAATTTCGGGTGCAGGAGACACAAAAACAGGTATTGTTAATCTTATTGTGGTTCAGATTTAAGGGGGTATTATGGCTGGTTCAAATCCTTGGAGTGGAATTAAACTGAAAGACATAACAAACCAGTGTACGTTTAGCTGGTATACAGAGTTTGATGAGATTACACATGGTAGTATTGATAGTATCCATGACGGAAATATGGATACATACTGTGGGGGGCATACAGATATTGTAGGGGCGGGAATTTTAGGAAGGCTTAAAATAACTTTGCCAAGCGAGAAGTTGATATTACCTATCTGGAAAATTAAAGCGGGGGCGCAAATTGGAGCAGATGCCTGTGCAAGATATTTAAATTTGAGGTTTGGAGATGATATTTTTGACGGAGCGTCGTACAGGACGGGGTACTTAGTTTCAACTAAGTATTCTTGTCTTTTTGCAGCTCATGCGGGGAATCCCGTTGGTTTTTGTTCTGAATTTAGTCTAAGTGCTTCCAGTGCTGCTGCTGGTGATTATGCCATAGAGTTCTATGAAGTAAGAGCACTTGAACTCGTGGGGGTGTAATCATGATAGATTTAACAAAGCTCGAACTTACCCTTCACAAGGGAGACCCTATTTCTGGAAGTGAGGAAGAAGACCTTTACATTTACAAGGATTATGGAGATGGGACAGGCATTCTTACAGACGGGCAGAATTGCTATTTCGCTTATAATAATTTGAAAAGCGTAGGCGACCTTTGTCCACCTGATGCGAAGTTTATGACAGAGGTTGAGAAGGTTGTGCTGAAAGCCTCTGCAACTTCCATGAAAGCTGCTGAAGATTTTAAAAAGACAAAGCCGGAAGCTACTGAGGCAGAAGTTGTTGACGCTTTTATGAATAATATTTATTTAAAGGTTGAAAAGAAATGACAAAAGAAGAACTGCAAGGTTTTTTTAAGGAAGCTGAATCTGACAAAATTTGTTTTGAGGGTTCTTGCCAAGATTGCAAGAAGCCTGTGTCTATGAAAGTGGATTTGGGAGAAGATGGCGCGGTTGCGACTTCTGGCGGTGCGATTTATTTTGCGGGTGCTTCAGAGAAGAAATTGTATTTGAAGTGTGATAAATGTTTTAATATGGATTCTACGCTTAGAAACTATCAGCCCTGCTTGTGTTATAGCCGGATCGTGGGCTATTTAACTCCGATGTCGAGCTGGCATGACGGAAAAATTGCAGAAAAAAATCAGCGAGTTGATTTCAAAGTAGACCCTGAACAATTAAAGCCGGAGTATAAAATACATAATGAACTGCTAATATCATAATAAACTATAAACTTGAAGCGGAGTAGGAAAGTATGGATGAAACCACAGCAAAAGCACTTACAGCGGGTTCGAGTAGTCTTTTAGGGGCGTTACTTGCTTGGGTAGGATTAAAAAATCAGATTAAAGATGTTAAACAAGATATTGTAATACTCCATAAAAATGTAAGATACTCGGCAACATGTGATGCTTTGAATAAAGGGCAAACAAAAAGACTTGACAGAATTGACGAAAATATAGACGTTATGGCTAAAGACATTAAAGAACTTTTAAAAGGAAAGAGAGGTAAGTAATGGAACAGAAAAAATTATACCAATCAAAAACATTTTGGACAGGAGTTGCAGCTATTACTTCAGCAGCCGCAGGTTTTTTCACAGGGACACTTCCGGCGGCTATGGCTTTGCAGACAGGGTTTACAGGATTAATTGGTGTCTTCATGCGGTCGGGGATGCTTAAGAAATGAATGATATGGAGCAAGCGTTTGAGTTATCTTTAGGTATCGAGACAATGGCGAGACATTTGCGAGAGGATATAGGTGCGCATAATCCAGGTATTTGCTGTGAGAGAAAGATACCGGTAGAATCTTTACGAATGGACACGAATATCATTAAAAATAAACTTAATTTGTTGTGCTCTTTAATGTAGGAAAAACTCAGACTGCTACCAGTGGCAGTCTGAGTTACCATTCGATTTTCTTTTTTCGTCTCTTAACTGGTGCATGAGGGTCTGAGCCTCTTCTAATTCGGTTGTTTACAATTCTTGTACAGCCTCTGCAGTATCCTGAATTATTTCTGGGTGAAAGTTTGTTTTCACAGTCCGCCATTTTACATGTTCCACCTGATTTGTGGTAGCAGGTAAAGCATAATTTAGATTGTGAATAACGAGAAACATCACCGCCACAATCCTCACAAACTCTGTTATCCAAAGCAGAGACGAGGTACGACCGAGTCATATTATTTTGAGCTTGGAGTTTTTGTTGTTCTTTTAACATGTCTGCCTCTGTTGGAAAAGGTATTGAAATAGTTTCCTCTTTTGCGTATTGGACTCGTCTACCACAAAAAGCACAAAGTCTACTGTTCTTATCTTCAAATTCTAAAGGGCATCCTGCACAAGCTGTTTTAAGTTTCATTTTTTTTTTACTCCGGTGTAGCGTCTCAGACTGCCACCAGTAGCAGTCTGAGTCATTTTTTTTTACAACTCTGGTATCGTATTGTAACGGACATCCTGTACAAGCATTCGTGTTACGCACTTCCTAATTGTTGTTGTACACTTTTCAACCAACCCTTGTCTATTGATTGCATCTTGGGGACTTTACGAATTTTAGTATAGTTTTGGAAACGTATCTTCACCTCATTCCCTACAAATAGTTCTTTGTTACCCCATATTAAAGTACGTTGGTATTTAGTTGGTCCGGAACCTACTGTAAATACTCGTCCTTCTGGAGTCTCACAGCAAAACGCTCCGAAAGTTCCTTTAAGTACCCCGTCTTTAGACTTCTCTTCTATGACACTTAATACTCTGAAGCTCTCACTTGCTCTGGGTTTAAACTTTAGTAGAGTTCTAGTTTTTTTTCTTTGATACACTGCATAAGGGTGTCTTATGATTATACCTTCGTACCCCTCACTAATGAAAATAGCATAGTATCTTTGTAAATCTTCCCAATTACATACTTGACACGAGGGTACGTATCTCAGATACTCAAAATACCTATCTTTAAAAAATTCCTGTAATGTTGCAGTACGATGGTTTTGTGCTTCTGTCGAAACGATATCAAAGATATGGTACTCTATTTTTTTATGATCAGGATGTAAGTTTTTTGTCCTCCCTACAATACTTCGTATTTCACTATGCTCCATCCCGTGCTTGTACATTTCACCATCCAACTCAATCCCTCTCCACAACCCACACACTTCTTTTAGTTCTTCTTGTATGTGGGGGACACATGTTCTTATCTTGGCTCCTGAACTAAACAAAGTTGGTTCCCCGTAGTTATCTATCTTGGCTCTTAATCTGTCTCCTTCAATTTTTGGTTGTACTAAAACTGGTTTAGGAAGTTTATCAAAAAGTTTCTTCGTGAGCAAAGTTGCTAACATTATTCCTTGTCTTTTACACGCCATTATATTTCTCCTTTTATTAGACTGCCACCGGTAGCAATCTGAGTTTATTGTAAGTCATAAATTTCATCCGCAAATTCTAAACCTAATTGAATTTTAGGTATCATTCCTGCTAACGCTGCAACTGTTTTATCCTCTCTCCGAATACGTTTAACATATACGTTAGGAAATAAAGTTCTAACACTTCTTATTGATGCTCTTTTTTGAATACTTTTCTCAGTAGTAGGTTGACCTATTCGTAAACAATATGCTCTGAAGTACAGTATAAATTCTCTTTGGCGCATCCATTCTGTTTGTGTGCTATTAAAATCTATTGTAAAATATTTTGTGATGTAGTTCTTGAGTGGGTCAATCTGTTCTATCAATGCTTCCTTAGCTTTTCTTCCCCTCTCAGGCTCAATAAAAACACCTCGTTCACTAAGACGTTCAAGCCCTGTTAAATGCCATTTTATAATTCCTGCTAATCCTGTTTGTATTATCTGTCTATCTAACCCAAGTACCTCTTCAGGTGTTCCTCTAAACCCTTTATTAAATTTTATCATCATTAGTCTCTGTGCTAACGCCCCTGTATCATCAGGCAGTACAGGAGTTTTGTTCGTCATCATCATGATCTTGCACTCTAAAAGTTCCGTTACTATGTCAACTCCTTTCGCTTCGGTATCCACGTAGTCTTGACCTACGATTTTTAATAGTATGGGTACTAAAGCTTTTAATGTATTGAAATCGACTCCTCTTGCTTCCGACATCACTGCTAACTTTTTTCCAGGAAGCGTACCCAATCCAAACCTATTAGCTAACCCTGAAATAGATACCGCTGAATGGTATTGGGAACCTACGCAAGCTTGCAGTACTTTAGCTAAGATACTTTTGCCACTCCCAGGTACACCCTCAATGATTAACATCTTATGTATGTAATACGAATCAGCTAAAATATAACCGCCGTACTCCCTAATTAATTCAACTGTTTCCAAATCCTCTTCGCAAGACCCTATTAAAAAATCTATGTATTTATCCGGAGTCTCTGCGTTTGTCCATTCTTTATAAGTAACGGGTAACTCTTTATATATATAATCTTCTTTTCTTAGTGTTCTAACTGAATCTTTAGACTGCCACTGGGGGCTATCTGAAAAGATATCGGACATGATTATGCCGTAACTGCCTTCGTTGAAAGCCCATCCTTGTCCTTTAGGAAAATCAGCCATAGATAAACAAGCTTCACGGGTGATGATATTCGCGAGTTGTTCTGATTTGCTATAACTAATCTCTACTTTTAAAGGTATAGCAGCGTGGATATGGTTGTAAATAAAAGCTTTTGTTTGCGATATGTTACAACATTTCCAGATACGCCGGTCAGAAAAGTAGCACCAGAAATTACCTGTTACAGTTTTATGGTGTGAGTATATAATTTTCTGTCTTTTAAATATGTTAGCCATGTGGCGTAAGTTAGCTTCGGGGTCGTAAGTATCCTGCTGTGTCGCTTGCTCACGCTTTAAGTTTTTCCAAGCATTTTTTATTGACGCAAGAGTTATATGTTTTGTTTGCATTTTAATAGCGTTAAAAAGATAGTCTCTTGATAACTCCGTCAAATGCAAATCATACATATCTAAAATTATACTATCTATTATTTTCCGGTTGTCTCCTTTATATTCTCCTTCACTAAGCCATTCTGTTCGGTACACCAGTTCTTGTTGAACTTCATCTTGGTACACACTGTCCCCAAGAATAGCCTGATTAAGCATGAACTCAAATTCTTTTAGTATAGAGGAGTCTCTTTCTTTATTAAGCATTGCCCAATTATAAGAGATATCATAAGCATTTAAACTCTTGCGTTTGTGCTTAAAAACTTCCCCTATTATCTGATTTATAGGGTCGCCGTCATGATGCGAATAAACATACCCATTACCAAAAACAAGCGCACCAGGGATACCAGTGTTTGATTCAGGGGCTAAGTATCTGTTGCTATCAACATGAGTGTAGCCCATTGAGGATAGTATTTTTTCTGGTGATACCCTCCTACAAAATGACCCTACTTTACCAGGCAACATACGAGCAGTAGGCATTTCAGAAGATGTTAAATTCTTTTCAGGTACAAAATATGGTTGCCACCCTGGAGCTACATGTGTTTTATTTTTTTTAATGTAACTTAATCTGGGGAACTTAGGGTCTTTAAGAGTTAGAGGGTCAACCAAATCTACCCATAGAGGTTGTGCTGTAAAGATAGGTTGCGTTAAATTAAAATAGAAAGTAGCGTCAGCAGGGACGCCATTCTTTTTAATCCATACACCTATCTCACGTGGATATTGTGGCTCTTCTAACATAAAGATAATATGACATCTCAGATATGGTTTCTCTTTTATAAGAAAAGAAGAACTGAAGCATAGTGTGTAAGTTACTCGTTGAAATTCTGGAGGCAGATACTCTCTAATAAACTTATCTACTTCTTTCACTACTTGATTATACTCAAGTTTCTTTAAGTTAGGTACTTCGTATTTATCTAAATCTAACACGATATAAGATATTGGTTCTTCTTTAAAGTTCTTCAGGGTTCTATCAGTGTTTAGTATCTCTGGTCTGACTGCAGCACCAGTAACAACACAAGTATTGCTGGCAGTAAGCAAGATAGAACAAAGGTTAAACATTTCTTCAGGGGTGTTAGGTATAGTCTGCAAACCTATATCATTGTTCCAAGTTGGACCGAGATATTTACCATCGGTTTTACAATAAGGTCTGTTTTTTATACGAGAACGTACAAGAGTAATAGTAGTTTTATTCTCCATTACGACTCCTTTGATTGCCACTGGTAGCAGTCCGCCCATGTACTACTAATATTTTTTTACACACATCACATTGGTACACAATACGCATCTTATTCTTTTTTAGTACTGTCATTTTTCCGCCACAAGTATGTGTTATCATTCATCTTTTCTCCTTTCGATATGTTTTTAAAGACGCAAGTAAATTATTCTGAGTTGCTTCTTTATCTTTTAGAGCCTTAAACACTACTTCATCTATAGTGTTTCTAAATAACAAGCAGTGAACAAACACTGTTTTATCCTGTCTCTGCCGGTACAGCCTATCTATCAGTTGTAAAAATTGTTCTAAGTTCCACGTTAAACTATACCATAGAATTTGATTACCACCTAACTGCAAGTTCAACCCATGCGGGTCGCTTGCAGGATTGTATAAGAGTATAGGTATCTGTTTTAAATTCCATCTTTTTATGTACTCCTCCGATTGTTTATCAGTTGTTTGCCCATCAATAGAAGGGGCGTTAGGAAATATACTTTTTAAATCTTCTCGTTCGTATCGAAAATTATATGCTATGATACAGTTGCCTATGCCTTCAAGAATACGTGTAGTTTTGTTAGAAATATCTACCATTTCTTTTAACACTTGCAATTTTTCGTCATGAATAGCTATTGTTTTTCTTTCTTTGCCTTCTCCTGTATACATTTTTCCTTGCAAGAATTGTCTTAGTTTCATTGATAAAGCCGCTTTAGAAAACGCTTCTATCTCAGACTTTTCTAATTCTATAAAAAATGTATTCTCTAATTCATCGTATTGTTTCCTGTATTTTTTAGGCAAGTCCATTTTTATTTCGTTGTAAATAATAGGGGGCAGCGTAACATAGTCTTGCTTCCGCATATTAATCACTCTGTTTTTAATACGTTTTGACACTGCTTTTTTACTTCCTTTTCGCAGTGTGTATAGAGTGTGTGTACCTTGGGGGAGAGAAGTAAAGAACCTGTTTCTAAAACTGTAGAGAGTAGTACCCAAACTATACCCTAAATCCATAACGTACATCTGACCGAATAAATCCATCAATCCATTAGGAGCAGGTGTTCCTGTCATAGGAAATCGGTAAGTAAATCTGTCCATAAAAGGTTTGAAAGCTTTAAATCTTTGTGTTGTTGAGTGTTTCATCTTTGTCGATTCATCATAAAAAACGCAATCAAAAGGCAGCAATCTGTTCTTGTATATCGCGTTAAGATTTCTTGCCAACCAGGGTAAACCCTCATAATTTATTAGAAAGATACGAGCCTTGGAATCCATTAAGTTTTTACGCTTTACAAACTTAGACGTTCCTTTTCCTGCATTACCATGTATAATAGAAAAGTTTAAGTACTGAGTATGTTCCCATTGTGCCGCTTCTTGTCTCCAAGAATTGAACATAGCTTTTTTAGTACACACAATTAAAGCACCACGTATTAACTTACGTTTTAATAACTGGTCAACTATCGTAAGACTTATTATTGTTTTACCAAGTCCTGTTCCCAAAAATATCGCAGCATATTTTTTTTCCATAGCGGTAAATACAGCGTATTTTTGGTATTCATGCATGTCGTTATCTATTGTTAATAATTTCATAAGTACCTCTAAGTATAATATTCAGCAGGAATACCTGCACCACCGTGTACTAATTCACTTGCTAACGCCGCTGATATTTGTTCTGCGTATAGTATAGTATGACTCACTCCGTGTTCCCGCATCCAGTTAGCCGGAGATACATCTGTTACAACAGTACCTTCTAATATTCGTATACGTGGAACACTATCTAAGAAACCTTTAACAGTTACTCTATACGATATGAACCACCTTTCCATCACAACCCCCTTTCTTCTTTTAACCTCAACTCCCATGCTCTTATAAGTACGTTCACTTTACTTTTAGAGTTGACCATGTATACCCATTGATCTAACGCATTCAATCTATACGCTTCTCTTTCTTGCGCATCCGTCAAATACTTATCAGTGGCTTTGCATTCTACAAAAAAGCAATGACCCTTAACTACACAAAGTCTGTCTGGTACTGCTCTTCGCCCAGGAGAAGTAAACTTATAAGCAACGCCATTTAGCTTTTCTTTAACTTGCTTACACAAATATTTTTCTATCTCTTTCTCGTGCATAGTGTCTCCTTTACTAAGGTGTTAAGTCTATTAAATCTCCCAATACTTCTTTCAAGCATTTTTTTACTCTTAGTACGTTCAGTAATTAAATATTTAAGAAGCTTTATCACCTTTAACTTATCAAAAGTAGATAATTTTGCACAGAATAAAGCCCATTCAGAACAAACAAAAATAAGTTCTTTATGTTCTTCTTCCGTAATTTCTACTGATAAAATTAAATCCCTAAAAGTATTCATCAATTATCCTTTCGGGTCGCCACCAGTGGCAGTCTTGTAATCTTACCTATTTTTATTAATGACGCATACTGAATAATTCTGCCACAACTTCTTATGACATCTTCTATACTGTTGGGGTGAGTTAAATGTTTCTGGTACTCCACTTCTGTTATTATCTCATTTAACAAATCATCATTTGTGCTCATATTAATCCTTTCTGTACCTTTTAGATACATACCCTTCCGCTTTTAATGGAATTGTTTCCGCCCATTTTTGTTTCATACATAGATACTCACAAAAATCTTCAAGATTTCCCTCTGATTCATCGACCTCTGCTATTGCTTCATCATGTACAGAAGCTATGATTTTATATCCTGCCTGTTCTGCGCAAAGCATACCATAAACTAAAATATCTCGCGCCAGTGCTTGCACGATATTCTCAACAAGCATCCCAGGATGTGTTCCTATTCTTGCCCACGTGCTTTGTCGCACGCCCATATAGCTTATTACTGAGGACATAGGAACTTGTCTTCCTTTAACTTTAATCTCCCATGTTGCGTTGAGTTTGACTTGCGGGTATGATAACCTCCTCCCTGAGGGTAGTAGAATAAACAAATACCCGCCGGCGCATCTAAATTCTAATTGTGCAGTAGGAGTAATAAGTACCTGTGGGTCTTTTGTTTCGACAGCTTCCAAAACTTTATTGAAAACCTTTTTCCATAACTTAGGTATCAAATGGTACTTCTTACGATAAAAATTTACCCGCTCCTGTGCGCTTTTATTGTCCAATGCAACTCCATACCCTGCTGCAACACTTACTAAAGCACGATAGCCCCCGCCGTATCCCAACCCTAATACATCAGGTTTTGATTCTGTTCTCTGTTCTTTAGTTACCTCTTCGTACTTAATATTGAGCCTACTTGCAGAATACATTTTGTATTGACATACCCCTTTTTTAAAGTCATCAAGAGTTTTTTCATCTCCTGCCAACCAATGGAGCACTCTATTCTCAATGCTCGAATAATCTGCGACAATTAGTTGACTTCCTGATTCAGCAGTTATCATCGGTCTTATCAAAGCCATCGCCGTTTCGTTTACATCTGGGTATCTATCAAGAATATCTTGGTAGCTTAACAAATTGAAATCAGCTATAACTTCATCAGGATTAGCTACACTCGCTCTGGGAAGGTTATGTAATTGTACCCCCCTTCCTGCAAATCTCCCAGTATGCGCCCCATGATAGACAAGATTACCTCGTACTCTACTATCTTTTTCACACATCAACTGCATTTTATCGAACTTAGCTACACTACTATGTGCTAATTGTTTTCTTAACTCCAAAACTTCTCGGCATATAGTACGCGTATCACCCGCAAGATACTCCTCGACTGTTGCTTTAGCTAAATTGGGCATGTCAAGCCCCCTATCGTTGAGAAACTCTTTTAGTTTCTTGACTTGTTTAGGGGTTTTCACAGTGCCACCAGTGGCAGTCTGGAGTCTTTGCTCTCCTTTTAATTTAAACATCCTTAAAATTTTTCTGATCTTCTTAACACTTTCTATGTCTATCTTTACCCCACGTTCATTTTGTAGAACTGTATGCCCCCAGATGTACTGCTCCAAAGAAGACAGTTCATCAGTAGGTAATTTGTTAACCGCGTGCCTCATTGACTCAACATCTTGGACACAATAAGAATATAGGTCAGAAAAGTCTTGTGGAGCAGTATCTGGAAACCACCGACCTAACGGATTTTTTACAGTTTTATTCTGGGGTTTACAGAGCTTATTAAGTAGTCTTGTACCTTTGGCACTTTTAAGTACCGGTGAGCCTACTGCTTTACAGAATTTATCTAAGCCTAAAGGATAGCCAAAAGTAGCTGCTAAAGCTCGTGTATCCACAAATCTTTTAACGGGTAGGTCGTATTTCATCGACTTCAAAACAACATGTTCAAAATCAGCGTTGTGTGCATAAATTTTTATTTCAGGGTCATATAAACTCTTATGTAAATCTTCCGCAGTATCCCCCCGGACCCATAATTTAGTATCTTCGTCGTCAATAGCATACGCCGCACACCAAGGGTGGAAAGAGGGGTGGTTTACATACTTATACATTCCAGCTTTTTGGATATCTAAGTCACTGTACGTTTCAAAATCCAACCATAATTTAGTCATTTTTTACCTCCTTAACCTTCATAGCCATCGCCGAACTCAAATTCCAATATTCTTATTAAAGTATCCGCCATATCCGAAACCGTTGTGTCAGTCCTAAGCTCGTTACAAAAGGCGTTCCGGTATAAAATCGTTTTTGCTTCTTTTAAAGAGCCTTTTTGCTCCTCTTGGTACTCTTGTATTCTCTTAGCTGTAACCACTTTATTCCTCCTTTAGCAGTCCTTCCAAAAGAATTAGATAGTTACTAGTATCCCCTATCTAATTCGTCAATATATTCTACAGAGGGCTTTTCGGGGGTGTTATTCACCATCCCACGCACGCATACTAACTGTTTTAACATCATGCCCCATAAAGATTTCTTCGGGGTCGTGGAGTCCATTATTGCTGCCTGTCTAAAATTATAAAAACGGTCGCCGTCTGAAGTGTATTCTTCAGCTTTGGACGCCAGTACTTCTTGCGTCATTTTAATAAGATTGTCTAACAATTCTTCAAAGAAAGTTCCAGGTTGTGCCCTTTTTTCATCTTTCGCTTTTTCTGTAATTGCTTCGTCGTCAAGCACTTCTTCATATAATATTTTAGCTTCTTCGTCCGAAAGGTTTTCCCATTTTATGAACCGTTTATATCTCTCTTTTTCAGCGAACCCTTGTCTGTACGATACGCCGGTATCGTCATCAAGCCCCTCTCTATGTGTCTCGTTGTCTGACTCTTCTTCTTTTTCGGTGGTGGTTTCTTCGCCAAGACTCTGGTACCCACGGAAAGCCTCAGTCACTATCTCAATGGCGTTTTCCCAAGTTTCTCTTTTATTAGTACTAATTTCCTTTCTTTTCTTATCCACCAGTATTTTAAGTATTGAACATAACGTCTTACCCACTTCCTGTACTATTTTCTCATCCATTATACTGTCCTCCATAGGGTGTATCGGATCGCCACTCGTGGCAATCCGATAGGGTTAGAGATTAAAGAAAGTCAAATGTTTTCTTTTCCGATTTGGTCTCTTCGGGGGTTTCTACACTCTCTTCTGATTCCGCAGTGAACATACTCGCCGCTTCTTCTGCAAAATCAGAAAAAGCAGTTGTGGCTTCTGATTTTGAAGTTCCGCCGCCAAGACTATCGCCGTCTTTCGTCTTCATCACTGCTACAAGAGTAGTCGATATCCCTTTGTTTCCCTTCACATCGTAATACCAAAATTCCAGCATTGCTCGATACCATGCTCCAGAATAAATATCGTCAGGTGTCAAAGTCTCAGGGTCAACTGCTTTACCCATTACCCCAATGATATGGGGCTGCCTGAATTTATTTTTGCTGGTCAAGAAATAACATCCTTCCAACTGTTCAGCGTTCTTCAACTCTATTGTGTCCGCCGGATTGTCCCCGTCTCTTAACGGGAACCGTTTTTTAGCCATAATAATCTTGGCAATTTCTCCTGCTTTTTTAGCGTCAAATTTATCCGTAAGAGTTTGAGCATATATCTGTTTTAACTCCTCAACCCATTTGTTAACGGTAGGACTTTTTGGGAATATGCACTGCATATTCCATACGGGGATTTTTTTTGAATCGGGATCTTCTTGATTTGTTAACGTCATTTCTGGCTCAAGTATATGTACATATGACCCTCTGCACTCAGGGGATACGCATTTTTTCTTTGTAACATCAATACTGTAACCTTTGTTTTCTGCCATGTTTTTGTCTCCTTGTTATTTAAAATACTTTAAAAGTTCCGTCTGAAAATACTTCGTACCCGTACCCATCACGTTCGTTCAAATACCTCAAGTGCATCTTAATCATGTTCTCGCTACAGCCAAGCTTTACTGCTGCTTGGCGTATGGTAACCTCACCTCCTCCCAATCCTAATAACTGGTATCTTTTAGTCCCTTTTGCCGGCGGACTTGACGTTGCGCAAGCGCTGACTGACATAATTGTCGAAACAGGAGTGTCATCTGGTTCAATGACTATTCCTTTTTCTTGTTCGACTTGTTCCGCATTGCTACCAGTGGCAGTCTCCTCAGTCTCCTCGTTATCAAACTCCGCAAATTGCATACGTTGCATCACGCTCATTTGGGGAACCTCTTTTTCTTCGTCTACCAAAAGAGGCTCTGTGTTGCTCAAGGTTTTAACAGGCTCTACTTTTTTAAAATCATTTTCTATTTCCCCCTTTAATTTATATTCTGGACGCTTATCTGTCGCCAGAACAAGTGTAGGTTTTCCTGGTGGTTTTATAACCCAGTCTACAATAGCACTTTTTTCTGCTATTTTCTTACCCATTAATTTTATTGCTTGAGTAGGAGAAATAAGCTTTTTTGTGTAGGGGTCAATCGGTTTTCCTTTAACTTCCACCCCTTCCAAAAAGAGTACCGTTTCCTCTTCAGTATCTTTCCATGCCCGATCTGACCTCCCTTCAACAAGTTTATATCCTGGGATTGTTACCCCGTTCAAGGCTTCAGTTCTAATGGTCTCTTCTATGTCTTTAATCCACCCCTGTATCGCTTTAAAAGACTTTTTTAACTCCGCCATTTCAGCGATAGTCAACACCGCAAGCTTTGGGCTAACGGAGCTGCCACTGGTGGCAGTCTCAATCTTTGGCGTTTCAACTTTAGTAAACGGAGCAAAAGCACGGGCGGCATCGTTGATATTCTTCTGCGCTCTTGCTTTGCACCTTTTTACCTTGCACCACTTACACGGTGCTTCCCCTGGGTTACACGGGAAAGGGGAAGGTTTGCCCTTTTCGTGCATTTTAATAACTGGGTGCACTTTGTTGTTAAACCAATCGCCTAATTCTTTTCGGTCGAGTTCCGTCTTCCTGATTGGATTCGGTGTTCTCGGTTGGATAATAATGTTAATTACTTTTTCGGGCATGATTTTATATTCATCAAGAAGCCACCTTAAAGCCCCGACTGAGTATATTTTCAACTGATTGTTATCTTCTGCTGCTACCACTATCCCCTTTCCCATTTTTAAATCAATCGTTATAACTGTGTCTTTATTCCACAGCATCGCATCAATAGTACCCCAGCAATGTTCCGTTATTACCACTTTATGTTCAATTCGTCCACCAATGCAGGAATATTCCTGTGTTAACCCCTGAACTTCATCGACATACATCTGAACGCCGTCGACGAGTTCTTGGGTTATGGCGACTCCTTCAACAATTTGCCCCGCATAGTCGGAAGCTTGTTGTTTTTTGGTCAAGCAGTTCGCCGCTATGTCGTGGCAAATTGTCCCCTCATGAGCATATGAACTTGTCCGGTCGATAATCTTTTCTGACAAGTACAAACTCGCTGGGCATTCAATCCAGCGAGATGCTCCCGAGGGTGAGAAATACGCATGTTCCCCCATATTGTTCTCCTTTCAAAGTGTAGACTGCCACTGGTGGCAGTCTACATTTCAGTTACGGTTAATTTTGTTTTAGCCTAAAGGCATATCGTTATCGGGTTCGCCTTCGTCAAGTACGTCTTCGTCGTCTTCCAAAAAATCCTCGATCGGAGCTTCAAGTACCTCAATAACAAGATTAATGCCGCTTTTAATCAATTTGATATCTTCATCTCTCAAATTGACTCTTTCTTTGCGTACCAGTACCAGTACTTTTTCCAGGGCTACCTGTACTTTTTCAACGGGTGTTTTTGGGGCTGGTTTATCAGCCGCAATCTTCTCCTTGACTTCTTTTAACGCCGCTTTTTTCTTTTCGACTACGGTGTTAATAGCCAGTAAAGGGTCAAGCCCGTCAGCATTATCCTTGCTGATCTTGACTGCCTCTTCTACTTCTGCCCGTGTCAGATTTTCTTTGACAATTTTGTCAGCGACTTTCCGCTGCACGTCTTCGTCAAACATGGTAACCACTTTACTTTTGCCTTTCCCTTCTACTCCTTTTGTTACCAACTTCTGGAACCTATTGGCAAGTGTTACTGAAGGCAGTTTCTGAGCCAGTTTAAACGTGGCTTCATCATTGGCAATTACTTGAAGTGCGTCTTGAATAGTCTGGCGTGACCAAGTGTCTCCAAGAAACTGCGCAATGATAGACGCTCCGACACCATTATTTTTCATTCTGGTAAAACTCCGGTCGTCAACAGACAACGCCCCAGGGTCGCTGATTTTCTTCAGAAACTGGTCTTTATCCTTGCTTGCTCTAATAAGCCCTTCCAAATGTGCCTGCAACTGTAACACTGTCATGCAAAGATTCTGCGGAGACTCCCCCCAGTCATCCTTATTCTCCTGTGCGAAGATTTTCAACATTCTTTCGTCTGTGAGCTGATTCTCTGGTCTCACATTAATTTTAATTACTGAATACTCTTCGTATCCTTCCGCATTTAACGCCTTCAATGCCTGGAGTCTATGATGTCCATACGCAAGCTGGATTACACCTTCCTTTGTTTTACGGGCAAGAAGATTCTCCCAAAAACTTGTGTCCCCGATTGACTCAGCAAGTGCCGCAATTTTTGCTTTGTCATATGTATAGCTCTCGTCATTGCGGTACGGGTTGTCTTTGATATCACTCAATTTTACTTTTACGAAACTCATAATTTGCTCTCCTTAAAAACTTAAATTAAATTAAATTGTACTTAAAAAATGAATTGTACTTAAACGTTATAGATCTATAACATTCTGCGCCGTTAACCACCTCCTTTCGGATTGCTACCAGTGTCAATCTTACCCCTTTCCGGCAGCAAAGTTCCATCAATAAGTGTGTGCAGTCTGCCCACTAAAACATACGGCGGACTTTCTTCATCCAGTACTTCAAGTAATTTTTTATACACTTCATCAACAACAACTTCTGCCGCTGTTGTCGTATCCTTCCTTCTTCTAACACTCTCTTTAAAAGTCGTTCCATTTTTTATTCTCCTTTCGGATTGCTACCAGTGTCAATCCGGTTTAGATGAACTCGTCTATATAGTCAGGCTCCAAACCAAAAAACTCCTCACAAATATTATACGCCCCATCCATGTCGCCGTTATCCAGATAATACAGAAATTCCACATGGGCTTCGGATACCATGGTATCGGCTTCTTCTGCCGATGTCCCATCACGCTTCATTAATGTTTCTTTGATTGATTTTCTTTGCTCCATGATTTGTCCTCCCGTCTGAATTTGATCGATTGAATGTTATAGAACTATAACATTCTTGTTTTTTCTTAACACAACGGCAGTCAATTCCCATTGTGTTAAGAACATTATAGCATATTTCTATGCCCGTGTCAAGCTTTATTTATTTCGTCTTTATTTATTTCGTCTTTATTTATTTCGTCTTTATTTTATTTATGTCATTAACCGCCGCAGATACCCCTGCATCATAGGCGGTCATATTTGTTTTATTTACCCCACTACTCAACTCCCAGGGAGTGCGCCCGCTTAAAAGTTCACCTGCGGCAAAATTATACCCTTTTTTATACTTCTTTTCGTGTCTTTTCAGTTTGTACCTGCCTATCAATTCTTTTAACATTGCTTAATTCCCTCCTGTCGGAATTTGTTAATATTAATAATATGATAAATAAAAAATAATTAAAATAAATATGGTTCTAATATTTATTTATTTTAATTATTTTTTTTAGCTGTAATGTTATATTTTCTATAACATTACAGCTAAAGGGCGTCTTTAAATTCTATGTTTTCTACAACTTTTTTACACATGGTTTTTAATCTTTTTTTTTAGGTTACAATGTTATATCTCTATAACATTGTAACCGTTTTGTTCAGGGGATCCATCGTATCAAACTTTGGATACTCTCCGCGTCTTCATAATCCTTTTTATAATCGGGCATTCCGTCGTTATGCACGGCAATCGCAAGGGCTTTAAAAAATTTATCTTGCGCTACTATTTTCGTTTCACTCTTGCAAGACAAAGAATCGGAAACAGTGTAAACTATGCCCCCTGTTTTGTTTTCATCCTGCCTAAAACTAATGCTGATATCTTCTAAAATTATTGTTCCTGTTAACATTTTTTACTCTCCTTTTTAAAGTTAAATTGCTATTTTATCAAACTCGCTGCTACTTGCGTCGATTCCTGCCATGTGTTTTAGCAGAGATGTCCCGTGTTTGTCAATTTCAATCTTTTGATCCGCGCTCAATTTATCCTCATTAAACAAGGTTTTTAACTGATTTACTATCAGCCCGAAATTTTCAACAATGTCAGCCGATTTTATCGGTCTAACAATGTTGTCGTATCCTTCCTTCTTAATCACGTCTCCTAAAATGATTTTTTTTCTTTTGCCATCATCTGAATTATCTGAATCAGGTGCACCACTTTCCTTTGAATCGTCTGAATCTTTTGAATCAGGTGCGTCGCTTTCCTTTGAATCGTCTGAATCTTTTGAATCAGGTGCGTCACTTTCTTTTGAATCAGATGCGAGCTTAATCAACCCCCTTCTCAATTCCGCTTCAATATCCTTGCAGGATTGGCAGTCTTCTTTGACTGCCTTAACGTATGACGAAATCAGGTACGATGTATTGCATGATTTTATGCCCGTATCACGTACGAAACAAGATACTTGCTCGATATTTTTGTTTAGCTTGCGAAATTCGCTACGCTCAACGGCGCTCAAACCTGGGAATGACAAATTGACCATTGTCGTTATCTCCTGCTTTTTTAGCCCTTTCTTTCTACCCTTAGAGTAAATCAGTTCAATGGCATACCCGATATCTGCCATATCTTGCAGGCGGTTTGTTGAATCACCGGTCAATTTTTGCCAAACTCCCCGAGCTTGATTTAACATTTCAAGCTCATTGCTGTTGAGTACGCTTTTTAAAGTTGTTACTGGTTTTTTGTCTTCAGTCATTTTTGTTGCCCTCCTATTTAAGTAAATTTCTTAGCGCCGCAGGTTTTATGATTAGCAATTGGCTCAGATTTTCGTTAACAAGCGCTTTTTTGAGCTTGTCTTCTACACGGTGCAAATCAGCTGTTAACCGATAAATCTCCTCCCTGAGCTGTTGGTGCTGTTTTGCAAGTGTTCTACTGTTAGTGTCAGTTATGTCTTTACAAGGTTTTATTACCTTTGCCATTTTTTGTTGCCTCCTGTTTAAAGGTTAACTGTTTGTTTGTGTTTAAAACTCTCACTGTTAGGTAGAATAATAGCATGGGTAAAAATCAGTGTCAACAACTATTACGGCTAAAATAATAAATTATTTATTATTTTAGATTAAGTTGTAGAAATAGAACATCTGATTCCGGACTGACACCCGATTGAGTCCGTAACACTAAGTGCTACCAGGGTATAAATTTAAGCTCCGGTTTTAGCCGAAATTAAATAAGGTCAACTTTAACACCTGGTGTTAACCCGCAAACCTGCTGTTTTAATACTCAGTGCTAACAAAATAACAGACTGTTTTATGAGATTGTGGAATGTTGGCGGTCATTCTATTAGCACCGTGTGTTAAAAGTTTGCCGGAACCGCCGATAAATGGCTGATATCCAGGGATAAATGGTGTAAGTACTTGATTTTACTAATGTTCTTAGTGTTATCAGTAGATTGCTTTTTAGTGATTATAGAGAATATTGGTGTGTAACCCCATAGGTTACGTTTTTGACTTTTTGTCAATTTCGAATCATAGAAACGACTTTTACTATGCACAACTAACAACATGAATAAAATCAGATAGTTACAAAAACGCTACTCATAACAGGCTTTTTGTGTGCGAATCCCCTTGCTTCAGACTGCCAACATCCAAACATTTACATTGCCACCGTGACAATCCTTAACACTTCATGTTGTGTACTACCTGGCATGATACTTGCAGTAAGCCCTTCACTGAATATCTGAATTGACACCAGCAGCAGTCCCATTCAATGAATATATAATAGCTATCGAATGGGGTGAGCTTAGTGGATATGTAATAGTTATCGACTGCGTAATAGCTATTGATTGGCGGGTATTCACTGGCTGCGTAGTATTCGTTAAATGAATGGCATTTAGTAAATATCAGAATAGCATTTGATGGGGCGGGCTTCAGAGGGGCATACCCCCAAACTGGATGACGTATTTATTATTATAAGGACGCATGTAGGCGGGACCTAAATTTTCAATTTAAAAAATTTTCAATTTAAAAAAGTTAGCCTCCTAAATTTTCAATTTAAAAATTTTCAATTTAAAAAGTTAGCCTCCTAAATTTTCAATTTAAAATTTTCAATTTAAAAAATTCGACTAAGAAAAATTAGCATTTTAAGTCGCCCCCGTACTGCCACTGGTGTCGATCATAGCTTACCCAATAACACTTAGTGTTAAGGACTGTCCTGGTGGCAGTCTAACTGTTCTGAGTTGGCAATCTGGTATCAGCCTACCCTCCAACCAGATTGCCACCGCACCGTATACCCCTCTAATACAACCCCAATCAGTTTGCCCATGTACTCACCCCTCTTCCAATACCTGATTGCCCCGCAGCCTGGTGGCAATCCACTCTCAAATCCAGGATTCTCCCTATGCAAGTATCGTGCCAACTATTTATTTATTATTTTGCCCTTTATTTTAACTCTTGACATTCAACCTTAAACATGGTATACTAAAGACATTATATTTTCACACGAAACGGGACTGCCACCAGTAGCAACCCAAGAAGAGAAGGAGGGAACGTGGACTTTAATTTTCTAACTGAGCCGCAACCAGACATACCAGACCAACCTAAATATGTTGGTCCGAATATAAAAGACACAGTAAAGATGACACCACGTAAGTTTGCTACTTCTGTTCTTGAGGTGTATAATCAACTCGGTGGGGCATCGTGGTTGATAACACAAGCAACGATTGATCCCAAAGCGTTCTTAGCATTGCTTGCCAAGCTCATTCCTAAGAGTGTGCAGCTTGATGATCTGGCTGATTTGAAAGTGACTCTCATTGATCAGTTCGGGGCTACTATCGCGATGGAGGCGAATACCACTACTAAAACACAACACCAAACAACCGATACTCAACATCCACAAAAGTATGATGCAGCACCTGCCATCGACCCTTCGCAATCGGAGCTTAGTCAACTTCAGATTGACACCGGTGGCAGTCAGACTCCTTCAGAGGATAATTCCTCCTCCCCTTTGAAGGGGTCATCTCCTCCACCAGAGGTGAGTATAAAGGATATATTTGAATAATGGATAATGTTATAACTATACCGCATAACTTTACACCTCGTGATTATCAGAAGGACACCTATAATGCTCTGTCTAAAGGGTATAATAGGGGCTTTGTGATATGGCACCGGAGAGCAGGTAAGGACAAGACCTTTATAAATATCCTTGCTCGTGAAGCGTTTAAGAGAGTTGGGACTTATTTCTATATCCTTCCATATTATAAACAGGCACGATTGATTATATGGGAAGGCATGGACTCTGATGGCTTTAGATTCATTGATCATTTTCCAGAGAAGCTGGTGAAGCGGAGAGAGAACCAGCAGATGGTGCTGGAGCTTATTAATGGTTCTATTATTAGAATGGTGGGGTCTGATAACATTGATTCCATTGTCGGAGCGAATCCAGTTGGAGTAATCTTTAGTGAGTTTCCACTTCATAAACCTGCTGCATGGAATTACCTCAGACCTATACTCCTCGAGAACAAAGGATGGGCGTTGTTTAACGGTACTCCCAGAGGTAGAGGGACAGCATGGAAGATGTATAACTATGCTAAGACGAACAAGAAGTGGTTTTCGGAGTTCCTTACTGTTGAGGACACCCGTAAAGGGACTGGAGAACGTGTCATTACCGACGAAGATATCGAAGCCGAACGTCAGTCTGGGATGCCAGAGGAGTTGATTCAGCAAGAGTATTATTGTAGTTTTGATGCTGGTCTTGTGGGGTCTATTGTTGGTGATTTGATGGATACCGCCAGTAAAGAGGGTAGAATAACAAACGTACCGTGGGAGCCGAATCTTAAAGTATCAACCGCTTGGGATATAGGCTTTGATGATACTAATGTAATATGGTTTACCCAGTTTGCAGGTAGAGAGATAAGGTTGATTGATTGCTATTATGCGAATAGAAAAGCAGCTCCGCACTATGTTAATGTAGTGAACAGGAAACCGTACACTTATGAAGAACACTTCTTTCCGCATGATGTAGAGGTGCATGAGTATAGTACAGGCACGACACGAAGAGAGACGTTCGAGAATCTTGGTTTACAAAACATTATTACGGTTCCTAAAACAGGATTAGCTGACAAGTACGGGCTATCAGAAGGGCATCATGCGATGCGACAGATTTTGCCTAAGTGTTGGTTCGATAGAAACAAGTGTGCTGATGGGATTGAGGGGCTTAAATCATACCGTAGAGACTGGGATGAGAAGAAAGAAAAGTTCTCAGATTCTCCTGTGCGTGATTGGTCAAAGCATTTCGCGGATGGGTTTAGACAGTTAGCCTGTGCGATGGGGTTGAGGGCTACACAAGACCAAATGCTACCTACTTATGCAGACCAGAGGTATGATGAACTCGAAGAACTTGAAGCAATTAACATGGCGTATAACCCTTTAGAGGACTATATTTAAGAATATTTAAAAATACGGGCATGAAAATAGTTCTTGACATTCCCTTTATAGTGTGGTATAATGTAGGTAATAGAAAATATAAATAGGAGGAAAAATGGATTTCGATTTTATGTCAGCAGAAGAGGAAGAAAACACCACATCTGCGTCCAAGACAGAGCAGACTGCCACTGGTAGCAATCTCACGATGGAAGAAGTAAAGAAGGAAGCGAGAAAACAGGCAGCGAGCCCCAAGGGTTTGGACATAGAGGCTTTTCAAAGAAAGTATAAAATACATATTATGAACGTCGACGAGTTACTCAAGGATTAATATGAAAGCTACTGAAACATACATAGAAACACTCGTGACTCAGGCTCAATTTCTTAAAACTGACAGAGGGAATTTCGATTCTCATTGGCAGGAGATAGCAGAAGTGATGTATCCTGAGCACGCAAATTTCACTTTTACTGCTGCTCCTGGCGAAAAGAGAAATTCTAAAGTGTTTGATTCAGTTCCAATACATGCCAATCAACTTCTGGCTTCTGGGCTATTCTCTTTGTTGACAAGTTCAGCGAGTCCCTGGTTTCATATAGCTCCTGTTGATGCGACACTGACGAATGTGAGAGAAATATCTTTATATCTTAGCGCGGTCTCTAAGATAATGTACCATGAGATAAATAATCCTATTGCCGGTTTTTCATCGGCAGTACATGAAGGATATCTTGAGTACGGAGCTTTTGGTAATCTGACTATTTTAGTAGAAGAGCATTTAAAACAGTCAGCCTTGCGTTTTTTGTCTCTCCCTTTGTACGAGTGTTATTTTGTTGAGAATGCTGAAGGAATAGTTGATACTCTTTACAGAGAGTACACTCGTACAGCAGGGTTTTTGATGCGTAAGTTTGGAGTAGATAATCTTTCTGGGAAGGTTAAGAAATTAATTGCTGATGATAAGCTTGACACCAAAGTGAAGAGTATCCAAGTTATTCTGCCAAGAGATTTAGTGAATCATTATTCTTTGAAGTCAACAGATTTACCTTTTGCATCTCTGTATATAGATGTAGAGAATAAACACTTGATGCAGGAAAGCGGTTTTCATGAATTACCTTTTATGGCATCGAGATTTTATAAATCAACACACGAAACATATGGACGTGGATGCGGTTCGACAGCGTTACCAGACACCAAAATGTTAATGAGAGTAGCTCAAGTTACTATAAGAGCAGCACAGAAGACGGTTGATCCCCCTATCATTTTACCTGATAGTGGGTTTTTGCGTCCGTTAAGAACTACACCTGGAGGACTTAATTACTACCAGCGTGGACGGTTAAATTCTAAGAGAGATATTGACATTCTGCCTACCGGAAATCCTGGATTAGGGGTAGAATACTCTAAATTATTGCATGAGAAGATAAGAGAAATATTCTTTGTCAACCAGTTACAGCTAAATACTGGTCCACAAATGACAGCGACAGAGGTAATGCAGAGAACAGAAGAGAAATTGAGATTACTTGGACCACTTTTAGGCAGGATACAGACTGAATTACTCGGACCACTTGTACAGAGAGTGTATGGTTTACTGAACAGAGCCGGTAAGTTACCTGAACAACCAGCTATTATGCAAGGTGTGCCGTTAAAAATAGTATATACTTCACCAATAGCCCGCGCGCAGGAACAAGTTGAGGCTAATGGTCTCATGAGAGCTTTAGGAATCCTTGAACCTATGTTGAAATATAACCCAGAAATGGCAGACATATTCAATACTGATGAAATGGGACGAGGAGTTTTTGAGATGTTTAGTGTTAACCAGAGATACCTTAAAGATGAAAAAGCAGTTAAGGGTATTCGTGACGCCAGACGTAAAGCAGAAGAAGAAAGACAAAGCGCAGAAAATCTTAGAGCTTCCGGTCAAGGCGCGGACTCTATGGCAAGAGCCGGAGCGACAGCACAGGAAGCCGGATTAACCGGAGAAAGTTTTGGAGTGTTACAGTAGAGGAGACTGCCACCAGTGGCAATCATGTTGGATAACTTACTACATAAAAAATTACACAGAAAATACCAAGAAGTTTTTGACTTGGATTCACCACAAGTAATATCGGTGTTATCTGACATGTGTAGAGCACACGGAGTATTCGATGGCGGGTTTAGTCTTGACCCTTACATGAATGCTTTTAATAGCGGGGAACGTAACGCTGTGTTGCGTATCCTAACAATTTTAAACATGAAGCCAGAAGACATAATTACTATGGCTGATGGAGGAGAAGAATAAATGACTGATCCAATTGCACCACCGGCTACACCACCGGCTACACCACCGGCTACACCACCGGCTACACCACCGGCTACACCACCGGCTACACCACCGACTTCTTGGAGAGAGAGTTTGCCGGAAGGTATGAAAGGTATGCCTACTTTTGAGAAGTTTAAAGATGAAACAGAGATGATTAACATGCCTATTAATGTAGCTCGTAGTTACATGAATGCCGAACAGATGATAGGTAGAGACAAAATACCGATGCCTAAGTCCCCTGAAGAGTGGGACACCACTTACAAACGTCTTGGGAAACCGGATACAGCGGAACTTTATGAACTTCCCGTATCTGATCAGCTCGACCCTAAGTTAGCTGAAATGGTCAAGAAAGACTCAGAGTGGTTCCGTACAAAAGCCTTCGAACTTGGTCTAAATAACAAACAGGCTTCAGAATTATTCTCGTCTTTTTCAGAACTCTCGTCTTCGAAGCTCAAAGAAATGAGGACATTCAGCGAGTCTGAAAAGCTTAATAACGAAGTCCAGTTACGCACTGAATTTGGCGCAGCGTATGATGGGAAGATGGTCTTGGCGAATAGAGCGGCACAAAAGCTTGGGGGCGAAGAGTTTATGCAGTTGATGGACGCAACAGGAGTAGGCAACCACCCCGCTTTTATACGTTTCAATATGAAAGTTGGCGCGATGATGGCGGAAGACCTGGGCTTAGATAAGAATACGGGTCAGCTTTTACAGTCAGAAGGTTCTGTAAAAGAACAGATAGCGACTGTACAAGCATCACCGGAGTACATGGACGCTACTAATCCCGCGCATAAGATAGCAGTTGACAAAGTAGCGAAACTTATGCAGCATTTATATGGCAGTACTTCTGTATTACCACAGAGCAGATAAGCCGAAAGCCCTGCGTTAAAATAGTATCAGGGTCTCCTTTGTTTAGGAGATAACCCACAAAGCAAGTGTGATTATCTTATAATAAAATAACAAAGGAGGGTTAATGAAATGTCAGTAGAAATAACAACCGCGATGGTGGAACAATATAAAAGCAATGTTGTTCTATTAGCACAGCAGAAAGGTTCGAGATTGCGAAGCACAGTTCGCAATGAGTCAGTTAATGGCGAGAATTCTTATTTTGAGCAGATAGGGGCAACAGCAGCTCAGAAAAAGACTTCTCGTCATATGGATACTCCACAGACAGATACTCCGCATTCACGTAGGAAATTGTCATCTGATGATTATGTATGGGCGGATTCTATTGATAATGAGGATTTAATTCGTACTCTTATTAATCCGACGAGTCCTTACGCTATCAATGCAGTTAGTGCTTTTGGTCGTTCCATAGATGATGCTATCATAGCAGCAGCGAGTGGTACGTCATACGCAGGTAAAAAAGGGGGTACAGCAGTATCTCTCCCAGACAGCCAGAAAATAGCAGAAGGCAATACGGGAATGACGATTGCGAAACTCGTCGCTGCGAAAGGTATTTTTTGGACAAACGATATTGACGAAGATATACCTCTGCATATGTGTATGTCTTCAAAACAGTTTCAGGATTTACTCAACAACACAACTGTAACAAGTTCTGATTACAATTCCATCAAAGCCCTCATCAAAGGTGAGATAAATGAATTTATGGGCTTTACTTTTCACAGGTCTCAGCGTCTTACTGTAGCCAGCGATATTCGTACTTGTATCGCTTGGGCACAGGACGGTATCTGTCTTGGTATCGGAGCGGATATACAC
>Ga0190312_1000154_pt1 | contig 25194 bp, 21 predicted proteins | sample 487007910_MG_FD_165046 | JGI IMG/M metagenome (GOLD analysis project Ga0190312, IMG submission 165046) | Hydrothermal vent sediment bacterial communities from Southern Trench, Guaymas Basin, Mexico - 4870-07-9-10_MG | ecosystem: Environmental > Aquatic > Marine > Hydrothermal vents > Sediment ... | reverse complement strand
AGGTACAGCAAAGTCATATACATAGCCTTCATAATCCTCTTCCTCAACACTATCCACTCTAACTAATACAACGTCACCATAGACAATAACGTTGTAGTCCCTAGGTAGCTTCTCTACAATATTAGTTACTCTAGCTAATTTCGTCTTTGATATAGTCTTTGATCTCGGAGAACAGTTTATCACACTATTATTCATCAGTTTTACAAGGATCTTTTTAAGCCTGTTATCTATTGGAATACCATATGTTGGCTTACTTGCTACCTTATACTCATTGTTTAAAGAACTACTTGTTAGGTAGGCATAGATTTCTATTGGTGTTCTTGCTGGAGACTTACTTATCCTAATGATATTATCGTCTCCATTAACTGTAAGTGTAGGCAGTACTCCAAGTGATAGTAGTAGATTAAACAATTGTTTTGACAATATCTTACTCCTTGTTGAATACACTACACCTCCATACACGTCTATATGTCCATCACCATCTATCAAACCCTTAATATAGGAGAGGACTATTTGTGGTGGTGCATTAACTATTACATCCGGTACTCTCTTAGTATGTACTCTACCTATTAATCCAAGCTCCTTAAATACCATGTATAGTGTTCTTGAACAAATAATGACACATAACTGGTTATCCTCTCCATTACTAGTTATAACTGGCTCTATATTAAACCTACTCTTTACAATCTCTACTATCCTATCAACCTTACTAAGTTCATGGATACTGAGGTTGAATACAAGGTATCTACCCTTATAAGAAACCCCTCTAGCTGTATATAGTCCTAACAACCAAGCCAGATCACTGTCAACAACTATCCTAGCTGGTACATCATGCCTCAACCTAGATAACAAGACTAGACTAGTATTACCAACTAGCTTACTGGAAACACTATCTAACTCTATAACTTCCCCACCGACACCGACCTTAACAGTCTTCTCTATACTAAACCTACTAGAACACTTGCTATTCTTTAAAGACCTCTTAAGCAATTCTACAACATCTATTACTGGTAAACTAGAGTGTTCACTTACTAGAGGCAGCTTATCAGCTACAACAATATAGTCTCCAGGCCTTATCTCATGTGCAGGGACAACCAAGATCCTTCCATTACGGAATATGAATAGTGAGTGAGCTTTTGTAACCCTAACTACTCCCCTACCCTTAGTCTTTATCTTTAAAATCCTATCCCTTATCCTATGTCTATAGACATAGCCTACTCTCATCCACTTGATCGAGCCAGATACTGGGTCCCAGCTAGGTACTTCTAAAGGTATAGACACTCTCTCTTTATCTTTACTACTAAAGTATCTTCCAAGAAGCTCTTCTATAGGCTTTACATAAACTCTCTTAGACACACTATCCCTTACAATAACTACTTCATCACCTGGAATACTGTCTGTCATTATATATACTGGTAGCTTGAGTTCTTCATTAAGTCTTCTTACAAAGCGTCGTGTAGCCCGATCTGGCTGCCCAGCACTTGTTATAAGTATAGCTTTGTGTTTCTTCCAGAACTTGTAGCGGTGGAGTTGTTGGAATACAGCATCTTTCTCAACAACAAGTACGTATTCAGCATCAACATCAAGGAACTCTATAAGGTCTGGTGTAGGCTCTATAGCATATGCTCCATGACCCATCTTACTGAGATCTATAACGTCGTCACCACTACGTATCTTCATATTGCCAACAACTTTACCCTTCTCCTTACTAAGTATCAATAATTCTTCACGTAGAATGCCTAGGTAGACCTCAAGATCCCTTATAACACTATCACTCTCCCTTTGCTCACTCCATGTAGGCTCATACCTCCTACGCCCCTTCTCATCACGATATGTTATAGTGTGTTTACCACGATAGTATAGATCACGTATTGTAGGATACTCGTTATTAACAAGCGCATCATATATTATTGAAGCCATAAGTGTTGTCTGCATAAACTTCCTAGCTTCATTAACATCTAAGAAGCTCCTTCTAAGCATCTCTGGACCTAGAAGTAGTAGCTTCCTCCTCTCATCATATATTGTATTAGACAGCGTCCTCTTAGGTAGTACTAGAACAGGGGTTCTACCATCAAGTAGTCTCTTAACCAGTAGGCCGAAACTCTTCTTAAATAATTCAACACCTTTCCTACGAGCCTCTAGATCTGCTTTAGAAACATACTCTATACTAGTCATCTCCCTAACCCCCTATCTTCACACTCTTAATAACCTGCATAATCCTCTCCTTCTCTAAACCAGTTCTTCTAGAAACAGCTTCAACAAGTTTTTCAATAAGCATAGATTCTAGATTATCTCCTCTAAAACTATCTCTAGTTATAATTGCTAAACTCCTAGCAATTTCTGGTATGTAGCGTGTTAGTACATAGACCCTCCTCCTAAGCTCCTCCTCTCTCCTCTTCTTAAACAAGTATACTCTCAACTTACGAGCAGCATCTTGTAGAGCAAGCCTTAGCTCATGCTCAATCTCTCTAACATCAGCTACACTCTCCTTACCAACACCTTTAAAGGGTATTTTAGTACTACATATGTGTGTCAAAACTATTATTGGAGCAGGAAACTCTACACCATAGGATTTCCAGTCAAAACCAGTTCTATCACTCTCATCTCTAGGTTTAACAACTTTCCATGCAACATCTGATGACTCGTCAAATAGTAATGGTATACGGTTAGCGTATCTTATAAGCTGTGGTCTAATAGACCTAAGTATCCTACCACCATAAGCAATACCCACCTCAACAATAAATGGGTGTCCTTGATAAGAAGCTGGTTTGCGTGTAACAGCTACTACAAAATCTGGTTGATAAACACGTTTCAAACCCTCTACTATAATCTCCTCACCAAGTGGGGAAAGAGCTTCTGATGATGGAGGTCTTATCCTTGGATAAAACTTTCTTAGAGCCTTAGCTAATGCTTCAACATGTTCTAACTCTAACTGTGAAGGCTTTGTCTTAAGATACAATCTACTAATCTTCTTCTTCCTAATCTTATCCCTTAACTCTCTATTAACATACATAATAGCTTTCTTAGCATGATCTCTAGTAAGCCATGGGAAGGCCTCTAAGATCATTTCTACAACATTATTAGCTTTAGTAGTATCTCTTATCTGTATAAGAGTCTCTATATCAATTCCTCTTAAAACCATAGCTAGTCTCTTAATCTCCTTCTCACTAAGTGAACTTGTTTGTTTACTAGGATCGATCTTAGCTAGTTTAAGCAACTCTATTGAAGTCTTCTCTCCAATACTGTGGAAACAGTTTATTAAAAACTCTTTAACACTTTTATCGCTATGTATGTTAATCATGTCTTTAAGAAACTCTAGATCAACTCCGTGTGGGTGGGGCTTAACGATCTTTGGTGGAGAAGGTATTTTCTCAATAGTCCTCTTATAGTATATGATCTCTCCATCAGGCATTACAAAGACTATATTAGCATATGGTGTTACAACAGCTGTCTTCTCAATATATGATTTAATGTATCTCTTAGCATAACTCCAGTTACCCTCTATTGTTAGAGAGACTATTGCTCCATGCCAGTCTCTAACCTTCCTCCAACTACCCCTCTCTAGTATAACTGGCTCATTCTTCTTAAGATCAATTCTTATCTTGAAATAGTATATTCTACGAGAACCAGGTGTACTCGTTATAACTTCTACTGGCTTACCTGTTGTCAACTGCCCATATATTATTGCAGCCTTTATACCTAGTCCAAACATTCCACGTGTCTGCCTCAATACATACTTTGAACTATAGAGTACTCTACCAAAAGCATTTGGTACATGTTGTGGCGGTATACCTATACCGTTATCCTCTACAGTTACTGTATAGTAGCTTGTATTCTCATTTGATTGTCTAATCATAGCCTTTATGTTAGGGAGTATTCCATGAGAATCTGTTGCATCTAATGCGTTTTCTAGAAGCTCTCTAACAGTCTGATACAACGCTCTTGATGGTGTAGAGAATCCTGCTATTTCACGATACCTTGCAAAGAACTGTGCTGGACTTAGTGCTTTAAACTTCTCCGGCTGCTCTATAGCCATTCTATAGTTTCACCCTCCTACTATACATTATCATAGCTTTTATAATGTCTTATAAAGCTAGGGATACTATCTCTCTTGAATACTTTCAGTAAACTCCCTCTTAAACTGGTTTATTAACGTTTACCTATGAAACCACTATAACCGTTTTCTCCTAAATACTGGGTGTAGAGTGGTTTGAAAGCTATATCTCCTCTAGTAGCAACAGCTATACTACTTGTAGCAACAATAGCTGGTGGTATCATATTATACAACTATCTTGTAGAGACGCTTAAGGCTCCTAGAGAGTATGTCTCTGTAACACCTATATCAGCTAAGATTGTAGAGCTCGGTAATGATACCATACTGGTTAATGTAAAGGTTGCAGCTGTTGGTTCTAAACAAACAGTTATTGATAAGATTGAGATAAAGCCTGACAACATAGTTGTTGAATTAAACGAGGTTATAGAGCCTGGTGAGACTAAGAGTGTGACAGTAGAGTGTAATGCTACATTAACTGATAATGCTAAACACTATGTGATAGTATATTATGAAGGACAGGCTACAGAGCCTATAGAAGTGACTATTGTAAAGTAGTCTAGAAGCCATCTAACAGAGCTGTTAAGAGAGTTTATGGTGTATGTAGATGAGGTTTTTTAACAAACTATTTTTTCTTAAACAAAGCATGTCTAGGAGTAGATTGTTTAGTGATGGTGTTGTAGAAGATGTTATAGCTAGTGTTTTAGAAAGATACTCTATAAAACACCCTTCTCCAAAAGGGGGTGTTGTAGAGGAATATAGTGTAGCTGATATAGTTAGAGTTGAGATTAGGAAGAATGGTAACGAGCTATACTATACGGTTTACGAGCCAGAGCTAGCTCTAGATAGGAGAGTAGTAGATGTTATTAAAACACTATACATAGCCAATACTTATAGAGAGTGCCGTGATATAGAGTGTATACTAGGCTATCTAGAAAGGAGTAATCCAGAGTTAATCAAAGTCTTTATGAGCGATCCAAACACTCTAATGTACTACTATATGAAAATGGAGAGTGGCTATGGACCACTATACCCACTCATACTAGACCCATGGGTTGAAGAGATTAGTGGTTGCCAGGAAGACCATATAGTCCATATTATACACCGTAGATACAACTGGTATGGATGGATGAAGACAAACATTGTACTTGAGAAAGACGCTATAGACCAGCTTGTACTAGCACTAGCACGTAAATCTGGTAGACACTTAAGCTATGCACACCCACTAGCAGAAGGTCTTACAGAAGAAGGTGTACGTGTAGCACTAACATACTCTAATGAAGTCTCTAGAAAGGGAAGTAGCTTCACACTTAGAAAGAAGCCTGGGACACCGTGGACTATAACTAGACTTATAGACCAGGGTGTGCTTTCTCCACAAATAGCGAGCTACCTATGGCTTGTACTAGAGCTACGTGGTTCAATAATTATTGTTGGAGGCATGAGTACTGGTAAAACAACGCTCTTACAAGCACTACTAACACTAATACCTCCTACAAGAAGAGTTGTGACAATAGAGGATACACCAGAGATTACTGGTTCAACAGGACTATGGGATCCACTTGTAATACGTGTAACGTATAGTGAGAAAAACAGTATTGATGAATATAAGCTACTAAAGTTTGCACTTAGGAGGAGAGCAGACTATATAGTTGTAGGTGAGGTCAGGGGTAGAGAAGCACGCCTACTAGTACAAGCGTCTAGGCTTGGTCATGGAACACTAGCTACACTACATGCAGAGAATGCGCAGACAGCTATTGAGAGACTAACAGCACCACCAATATCTATACCACGCAACCTATTGAATAACATATGGTCTATAGTTGTTATGAACCCCTATGGAGCTAGTGGTGAACGTAGAATAGACTATGTTAGTGAAGTAGTTGACCATAGTAAGGTTAAGAAGATTACATGGTATGATCGTGGGGGAGGGTTTTTTGAACCAACAAGTATTGAAGAACTTGTAGATAATAGTGTTAGACTTAGGAAAGTACTTGATCGTGAGACACTTATAGCAGAACTTAGTAGTAGAACGCTATTCCTATCAAAACTTGTATCACAAGGAGTATTCTCTATAGATGATCTATCTCAAAAGCTAGGCGAGTACTATGAAGTTGAAGAGGTTGAGGTTGTTGAGGGGAAGAAGGAGGAGGTTGTTAGAGAGGGGAGTAGAGAGTAGCAGGGTATACTACTGTATACTCGCTACACTAGCCTATATGCTAGTCGTTATACTCTTTACCAGAAATACCTACTTACTACTACTAACACCTTTTATAACAATAGGTTCTAGTATCATATACTCTATTATAGCTAGGTATATGTTCTATAAAAGAATTGATCAAAAGTTTATACAGATACTATCACTACTATATGGTTTTGAGTCTATAGGACTGCATCTAAACGATCTATTTAACGTAGTTTCTAGAGAAGAGGTTGAAGTAGACCATGTATATAGGGTTATAGCTAGAGATTATATGGTTTTAGAGAGGATTTATGGAGAACCATTGAGTGCTTTAAACCAGTTGTCTAGAAGATACCGTGGTACAAGGTTTTCTAAATTCCTATCTGGCTACCTAGATATACTTAGTACAACTGGTGATACACTATCTTATGTAGAAAACTGTGTTGAGGAGGAACTAAATATACTGTATAATAAGTCTCTATCACTTATTAGTATTATAGAGAACTTCTATGAATCATACCTTATAATACTTATGAGTATAATGGTTCTCTCAGGACTGCCTATGCTCGGTGTTTTTACAGGTATTGTCCATGCTGTCTTACTAATATGTGGGTTGATCGGGTATAGTGTTGCTACATATATATCTAAAAACCTATACTATAATGAATCTATAGCTGTGGTTGGATTAAGCTATTTCTACATAGTTATAGCATGTATTTCTCCACTAGTAATGAGTGTTTTTAACTCGTTAGCTCTACTTACACTATTTATGGTTGTCTCAATAGCTTTATCTAGAGCGTTTCATTCATGGAAGCTCTCTATTGAGGATTGTCTTGTAGACTTTATAGAGGATTTGTATAGTGAGACTAGGCATGGGTTTAGTGTTGATAGAGCTATTATACGATTGTCTCTTAAGGAGAATACACTGTATAAGCCTTTAGTAGATGGCTTGTCTAGACTGCTATCACTTGGTTTAACAGGTAGTATTGTTGCTTCAAAAGTAGATACTAGCCCGCTTGTACAAGAGTCTATGAAGCTCCTGCTTACACCTATAGAGTATAGTAGTGAGCATGAGAGACATGTAGGCTATACTGCAAAGTTTGTACGTAGACTGTTTAGTATAAGATACAATATCACGTCTAGATCTAGGGTATTATACATATATACGTTAATACTGCCAGCTACAGTCTATGCAATAGTCTATGGGTTAAAGGCTATAAGCTCTCCAATGCTACCAGTAAACCCCTACCCTATACCAGGCTATATAGTATCAGCTAGTATACCAGCATGGATAATAGCTTCCAAGACAACAAACGGCTATGGAATGAATAGTTGGAAAAACCTAGTAATACTAGTAGAAAACCTAGCTCTATACCTAGCAACTAGCCTTTAACAACACCAATAGGTCTAAGGCGGACAACAAGCTTAGCAATACCAACATGGTGAGCTACAAGAGCAACCTTATCAACATCCTTATAAGCACCAGGAGCCTCTTCAGCAATAACACGGCGTGTAGCAGCACGCAACATTATACCCTTACGGGCAAGTTCTTCTTGTACACGGACAGGGCTGTAGCTACGTATAGCTGCGTGGCGGCTCATCCACCTGCCAGCACCATGTGGTGCACTATACCATGTACGAGCACCCTCCTTGACACCAACCATTACATAGCTTGCTGTACCCATACTACCCGGTATGAGTACTGGCTGCCCTATCTCTCTATAATCCTTTGGTATGTCTGGGTGTTCTGGCGGGAATGCTCTTGTAGCACCTTTACGATGCACTATAACTTTTACACGTCTACCCTCATGTTCATGTTCCTCTATTTTAGCAATATTGTGGGCTACATCATATACTATACTTAGGTCAAACTTATCTGGATCACTATGGAATACTTGTTTAAAGCTCTCCCTCACCCAGTGTGTTATAAGCTGGCGGTTAGTCCACGCAAAGTTTGCTGCAGCAGCCATAGCTTTAAAGTATCTCTGAGCTTCAGGTGTATTGAACGGTAGACTGGCTAGCTCTCGATCAGGAGGTCTTATACCATACTTCCTCATAGCACGCTCCATAACGAGTAGGTAGTCGCTTGCAACCTGGTGTCCAAGACCTCGTGAACCAGTATGTATCATAACCATAACCTGTCCTTCATGTGTTACACCAAGTGTTTTAGCTACACGGGGATCATAGATCTTGTCAACAACCTGTATTTCAAGGAAGTGATTGCCTGCACCAAGAGTTCCAAGCTGGTTATGCCCACGTTGTTTAGCACGATTACTAACCATACTAGAGTCAGCAGCTCTCCAACTACCACGCTCCTCAATATGCTCTGGATCACTAGACCAGCCAAAACCTCTACTAATAGCCCATTCAACACCATAATCCAGAACCTTATTCAACTCACTAATACTAAGCCTAACACGGCCAGTACTACCAACACCACTAGGGACATTACGGAACATAGCATAAACAAGATCCCTCAACCTAGGCCTAACATCACCCTCATCAAGACTAGTCCTCAACAACCTAACACCACAGTTTGATACAACAACTCCATTAGCGATAAAGTTATGTGCATCATCTTCTACTGTTATATCATAGACTATACCATTATAGGGTTCAACTCTTACACTCTCAACTTCATCCCATACAATATCCTTGTCAATACTCTTGCTAGCCCATTCCTCAAATCTAGGGAAGTTTCTTGGAACCCTAGGCTTAGATACACCCTTGTAGATGCTTCTCTCAATAAACCTCCTATTAACCCATTTAGAACCTACTTCCTCAACTATAGTTGAGGATGAAGCGCCAGAGCCATGTAATGCTATAGCTGCTAGGGATGCCTTCTCTCTAATTCTAAGAACCTTTAACTTCCACCTAATCCAGCTAGTAGCTGCTAAAGCTAGTCTTTGTCTCTCTGGACAGTATATGTAGCCTATTCTAGACCATAGTTTTAACAAGTTCTCTGGTTTAGTAGATATCCTTAGTTTAAGCCTAACCTTGCCTCCAAGATCTTCGTGAGATACCCCTAGAGTCTCTATATCAAACTCTTTAAGGAGTCTAGCTATGTCTCTAAGAAACTCCAGCCCATTATTCATTAACTCCTTATCCTTATTCAGTGATATAAAGGGTTGTTCAAAGTTATATCCATTGATTGTCTGAGGCTTATTCATTTCAGCTCCAAAGTATGCTGCTAAGTATAGTCTCTTAATCCACTTAGGCATGTGTTTAAGCCATTCTGGTACATGGAAGTTGCTAGATGTTTTCTTACCAATCGGTGCTCCAAGTTTCTCTAATAGTTTTCTAAAACTCCATGCCGACACGTATATGGAGTGTTCTATACCAGTAAATTCCCTTCCATTAACAACTGAACTCTTCTTTCTAGTAATAACTCTTGAAACCCTATACCCTAGTTTCTCAATATCTCTACGTAGTTCTTCAAGACCCTCCCTACTACCATAAAAGTATGTCTTCTTACCATTAAATACACCGTCTCCAAAGAAGTATCCTAGTATCTTAACAATTACTGGAAACAATGGATTGTCAGAATATAGTGGTAGAAGACCTCTCCTCCTCAGCTCTCTAGCAGTGTATTTATCAAAATCGCTTTCTCTAAGAATCAACAGTCTTTCAACAGGCTCATACCTAACACCTTCAAAAGGATGTGTAGCTACCTTCATACCAGGCTTTATCCTAGAGGCTTCAACCATACCATGATCCGTTAGTATAGGATGGTCTCCAGAAGCTCTAATAACAAGCCCAGTCCTAGTCTCAACAACATACAGCCTATCCTCAAACCTACTAAACCTATAAACAACTCTAGAAACCCCGCAAAAACCACCCCTACTAACAACAACACACCCACCAACACCAACCTCCTCAATAGGCAGCCAAACACCAAACTCCAACAAAACCCTAGAACCAGGAGGCAAACAATTAATATCATAACCAACACCACCAGGACTAACAACACCACCATCAACACCAAAACCAGCAACACCCCCGATCGCGAATCCATAACCTTGGTGGAGATCAGGCATTCCATAGCTTGCTCTTAGTATGCCTGGTAGGCAGGCTACGTTAGCTATTTGTACTAGTGATAAGTCTTCTCTAGCCTTCTGTAGTAGGTATTCATCAGCAAATACTATACCGTCTACTCTCATACCAGGTCTTGTACCCTTAGGAATCCTCCACTCATACTTACCCACTCTCTCAACACGTATAGAGCGGCTCATACTGCTAACCACCTCCAAACCCACTCTATATTATACGCTATAATCTACTGTAACACGGTCTAGACTATTATACTTTAAACATATACTGTATCAAGAAAGGGATCTAGGTGGAACACTTTATAAATAGTATGTATTAGTTAGTGAAAGCCCAATAGGTATAAGGTATTGAGACTCTACCCCATATACCAGGTCACAGGCTATCAAGAAGCTATTAATTACCTATCAAAGTCTAGTAGGAGATATCTTAGCCCAGAATATTTAATGCCCAGTGTATTCTATTGGAAAGGTAGAGAAAAAGAGCTATGGAACACATATACGAGCATGATAAGTACTGTTATTACTATTCTCTCTGAAGAAAACCTTAATAGCATCCCTAGACGAGTAAAGATACATGATATTTTAGCAGCAATAAATTTATTAAACAAGTATAGACTTTTAGACAAACAAGTAATTGATAGAGTATCTAGACAAATAAATATAAAGCCATATAGGATAAAACACTCAGTATATACAGTAATACCATTAATAGATAGAGAGAAATTGAAGAGGAAGTTTAGAAACTATGGAAAACTAGAATACCTAACCTCCAAACTATATATTAGACCAGCAATATCAGTAGCTATACTATTGCATAGTGGAGTAGAAAGAGAGCTTGCTCAGTACATTATTGGATACTATATAGGCTATATGATTGGTGATGGTACCGTAGAAATTACTATTGGTAAAACAGTGTACAAGATCTCTTCATCAAAAGATCTTAGTTGGGCTATAAAAATGCTTATAGATAAAAACCTAGTCTCATACAGAGTAGATTACTGGCATGGAACTAACATCTATACAATATACGGTTTATTTAAATTCTGGCTACATATACACCAACTAGTATATGGTGGTACAAGAGATTTCCTACAGGGATATCTAGCGGGAATTATAGATAGCGATGGAACATCAATATCTAGGGGAAGATATGAAATAAACCAGTGTGTGACAAGAAAACACGATTTGCTACTTATAAAAGAGATAGTAGATACGATAATATATGTTGCTAGAAAACTAAAGATGCATACTCATACAAAAATACGTAAGAGAGTAATAAAGCATCCTAGGAACAATAAAGAGATCGAGCAGATATGTTATAGGATATATCTAAGTGGTAGAGATATTATATTATAATAAAGTGTTTAGAGAGATTCAAATTGATTGTAGAGGCTTCTTAGGTTTTCCTAGGTTCTATACTTGTTACTTCATAGTATGTTAGGTCTCCTTGTAGTGATACTATTGCTAGTACTAGTATAAGGTTGTTCTTTCTAGCTTGGTCGAGTAGTTCTACTAGCTTACTTGCTTTAACAAGCCGTTTCTCTTCAAGTACTACTAGTAGTCTTAGAGAACCATCCTTATGCTTAACAAGAAACCTTTCTTCACCAATAACTCTAACTCTCCTACCCCTACTCCTCAAGTCATTATATACTGTTAGGTATGGCCAAAACATTGATTTAAAGCAATGGTAGTGGTCTCTCATAAGATCATCTAGACTACTGTATTCAACACCACTACACTCTACTATAAGTTGTTTCCTCAGCATTAGATAAGCTGTTTCAACAAGAGATAGTACTAGCCTACCGCCCTCCCTCCTACCAAACCACTTACTATCAAGTTCATCAACACTCCTCCTACCAGTAATATAGACTACACACTTACCTCTATCAAACAAGCCATAGTGAGTCTTTAAACCCATAACACTACACCATAACACATCCTCTACACTAGCTTCTCCAACAACCCATACTATCTATATACTATTAACGTTACCTCTAATAATATGGTGGTTAGAGAATGGAGTTTAAATACCCTATAAAAGTACGTGCAGTATGGTGGGAAGAAGATAGAGTATGCTGGATTGATACAAACAAACTACCATTCAATGAAGTAGTAAAATGTAGTAATAACCCAGATGAAGTAGCAGAAGCTATAAAGTCTATGGAGATACGTGGAGCACCAGCAATAGGTGTAGCAGCAGCATTAGCAATAGCATCCTACGCATACTCTATAAGAAGCTTAGAGAAGGAGTTGTTTAAGAAAAAAGTTTTAGAAGCTATAGAAAAACTATGGAGAACAAGGCCTACAGCATACAATCTATTCTGGGCTCTTGAGAGACTAAAGAAGATACTAAGAGAGAAACAAACAACAATAGACCATGTTAAAGAAATTGTTGATAAAGCACTAAAGATCCTTGAAGATGATATAGAAGCTAACAGGAAAATGGGAGAATATGGAGCAAAGCTAGTAGAAGATGGAGACACCATACTAACACACTGCAATGCTGGAGCACTAGCAACAAGTGCTTATGGAACAGTAGGAGCTGTTATAAGGATAGCATGGTACCAGGGTAAGAGGATCAAGCTAATAACTACAGAGACAAGACCAGTACTACAAGGAGCAAGACTAAACACATGGGAGTACAGTAGAGAGGGAATACCAGTAACACTAATAACAGACAATATGGCAGGCTATGTTATAAGGAAGGGACTAGTAGACAAGGTATTTGTAGGAGCAGACCGTATAACACGTGAAGGATACGTTGTAAACAAGATTGGTACATACATGATAGCACTAGCCGCTAAGAGAAACAATATACCATTCTATGTAGTAGCACCAACAAGCACTATAGACCCTGGCTCAACAATAGATGATATAGTTATTGAAGAGAGAGACCCTGATGAAGTGAGGAAGGTTTTAAAGAAACACCTTATAACAATACCCAATATACCAGTACTAAACTATGCATTCGATATAACAGACCCAGACCTCGTCACAGGCATTATTACTGAAAAAGGCATTCTATACCCACCCTATGAAGAAAGTATTAGAGAACTATTCAAGACATAGCGTTACTAGTAGTTTTTCTTAATACTTCTAACACAAAACCGTGATCCTATAGAACATTAGGTGTAACTAGATATATGAGTATATACTACTAGTATATTATGTAAGAATGAATTAGGTATTTAGGTGTATCTTAATGTATAAGTCTCTACATACACTATACCTCTTACCATTGATAATACTAGCCATTTCAACTATAAGTGTACTGCATGTAGAATCTATGCTAGTAAGAACACTTGCCACACAAGAAGGGTATGCAATAACTGTTGATGGAGACCCTAGCGACTGGCCATCCATACCAGCACAACATCCACAAGTATCTATTGATGGAAACACTAGCGATTGGTATAGTGCTAATGAATTAAGTGAGAACAACTATACTGTAGTGAATGGAGAGTATATCTGGAGAGATCGTGTTGGCGATGAGAGAACAAACTTTGAAATCGTAATTGACGGTAATAGTAATGACTGGGTTTCTTGGAGAGGCTATTTTGTAGCTGAAGACGCCATTGACCCTGATCCTACTGCTCTGGATATTTCTGGAGCTAATCTCACTAGACTCTATGTTGCATGGGATCAAGCCTATCTATATATAGCCTTTGAGACAAACAGTAGTAAGAGCTGGGATGTAGACTATGGTATAGCTATTGACACTGGTGATGGTGGGTATACTAGTTCTACTACAGGTGATGCGTATGGTAAAAACATCTCATTTAACAACTATGCACCAGATTTTGAGATCTATATACAAGTTAGAGGTAATATAATAAACAAGGTTACACTACATAACTGGACAGGTACTTCATGGCAGTGGATAGTGGATCTAACAGATTATAGAGCTTATTTTGAGGCTGGTGTATTCAAGTTTATTGAGTTAAGAATTAGATGGGGTACCATGGGGATTAATAAACCAGACAATATAGCAGTTAATGTATGGGCTGCTGGAGTTAGTGTTGGTGATTCAGCTGTAGACTCTATACCCCATGATTCAACGGTTATGGATGACCTTAGTAATGAGTGGAGTGATAATGATACATTTACACAATTAGCTTCTATAAGTCTAGATGAAGATAATGAAGTTAGAGATCGTAGGGTTGATATAACAGAGTTTCATGTAACAAGTAATCAGACACATCTGCTACTACTAATAAGGCTTAGAGAGATCTTTATCCTTGGAGAAGATGGAGCACCAGCTATACTAGTAGCTATGGATACAGATACTATCTATACTAATGGAGAGAGATGGCTGGCATTAAACTGTGATACACAGACATCAAGTAATGGTCCATGGGATTACCACTTAGTAATAGATCTAGCTAGACCCGGTGTAAACGATCTAACTCTCTATAGAGGTGGTGATGGAACAAACTCTATAATAGTCTATGACCCTTCATGGAGTGATGTAGTATCAAGTAATACATCGTTTATAGTAAACTCTACAGCTAAAGCAATAGAGGTAGCTATATACTGGAGTGATATAGGTGTTAGTAACCCGCGGAACGTCTCTAATGTAAGATTTACTGTAGCTACAGTACGTAGTAATGGAGCTGGAGATGCATGGGATATAGCTGGTGTAAGTGATGTACTAGACTGTATTACAAGCTATGGAGTTAATACATGGGATGAAGTAAAAGATGATAACGATCCATTAACTGACCAGCCATATGGTGTCATAGACGGAGATGGTAATGAGACTAAGGATAGTGGTGATGGCAGAGCTGTCAACGGCTTTATGGATGTAGGGTTTAATACTATACCAGAACCTGCTTCACTACAGCCACTATTTCTCTATAATAGTACATACCTTGTAGTACTAGATCCATTTAATGACCATAGAGAGGACTATTTAAAAGGAGGCCCAGGGTCTGTTGTTGAGGACTGGGATGTTGATGTTATAGAGTTTAGAATGTATATTAATAGATCTGATGATAGAGTGTACTTCCTAGTATTCATGCATGGTAATGTGAATCCACTAGACGCTGCTTCACCAGCTATAGCTGTTGTAATAGACTATACACCCCTAGATCCAGGTGATGGAGTTAGTGAATGGGTTTATGCTCCTAGTGGATGGGGTTATACAGATACATTCCTTAGACTAGATCCTTCTACAAACTCTACATGGCAGTATATAGTATGGTTTACAACTAATACTAGTGGAAACTGGCTTGTAATACTATCACCAACTAATACAGCTGGAGACTTCAACCCTGTAGATACAGAGATGGCTACAAACGATCATGTTATAGAAGCGTCTATACCAGCAGACTATATTGGAGGACTAACAATGCTTTCAAAACCATTCCGTATAAACATTCTAGTCTATGGATACAACTTAACAACAAGACAGTTGATCAATTTGACAAGTAGTAATGTCTATGATATAGGAGGCGTATCTGGTACATGGGATACAGAAGTAAGTGATACAGACTGGGGTATTGACACAGTATTTATTAGAAAACTATCAACAAGACTAGTAAACCTTGACACCTACCACCACCGCCTAGTCTACTACCCAAGAGACGTTATCCGTATAAACGCTACACTACAATACTACAACCTCTCAACAGATACATGGGAGGGGCTGCCTAACCAGAATGTTAAGATATACCTTATAGGAAGCACGGTATACCTAGGATCAAACACTACAGACGAGAATGGAACAATATACCTAGAAACACTAATACCAGCCACTATAGAAGAAGGAAACTATACCCTATACGGAGTATTCAACGAAACACTACTATACCTGGAAGCAACAAATACAGGGCCTCAAATACAGATAAAACAGCCGCCAGCACCAATACCAGAAACAATCTACACACCAGTAATACTAGCAACAACAATACTAGCCATAACACTAGTAATTAAAAGAAGAAAATAGTGGGCCCGCGGGGATTTGAACCCCGGGTCACGGGGAGATCCGCTCCCGGCTACATAGCCTAATGGGGTCCCGAGTCGGGCACCCTAGCTAGGGGTGTACCCCGCATCCTAGTCCAAGCTAGACGACGGGCCCTTCTCTACCTCTATCTATAGTTTTAGTACTGTTTTTATAGGTTTAATACTTGATCTATTTTCTTGGGTGTATTTGTATTGTCTGTTAGTAGTGCTAAGAGAGTTGCTTGTTTTGAAGCTTATAGATTGTTGGCTAGAGAGTTTAGTAGTACCCGTATTATTGGTGTTGGCTCTGGTTCTACAGTTAAGTGTTTTCTAGATATTTGTTTAGAGAAAGGATTTTTCAGTGGGAGAGAGGTTGTTGTATCATCTTATGATACATTATTCTACCTCTACAGCCGTGGTTTTAAGAATGTTGTTGAACCACTTACTGTCTCTTCTATAGACGTATATATTGATGGAGCTGATGAGGTTTCATCCAATCTAGATCTTGTTAAGGGGCGTGGAGCTGCTTTATTGAGAGAGAAGCTTCTTGCATTAAGAGCTACTGAGAGGATATATGTTGTAGACTATACTAAGTATACTGGTAAACCATATCTTTACCTAAAACCAGTGCCTGTAGAGATAATGCCATGGAGTATTCCATGGATCTATAGAGAGCTTTGTCTAGACAACTTGTTTAAACCAGTTCTTAGAATGGCTAGGAATAAGGATGGACCAGTAGTATCTGATAACGGTTTATTCATAGTTGATCTAGAGCCTCTTAAGGAGATAGTTGATCCAGAGGATGTTGATAAGAGATTGAAGCTTATACACGGTGTTGTTGAAACAGGTATTTTCCCACATAGAGAGCTTGTTGATAGAGTTGTTATTGGCTATCCAGATAAAGCACTTGTGTATAGGGTTGAAAGGTAATGGACTATAGTGTTTCTAGAGAGTATATAGAAAGCTTTAGTATTGAACAGTTAGAGAGTATAGCTAGAATAAGATCTAGTGTTGTTTTAAAGAGATTTGTTAAAATAATAGTTAGAGTTAACGATAGAGAATATGACCCTGGAGTATGGGTTTATATTGGTTCTAGGAGAGACCATATAGTCATACCTAAAACGTATTGCTCATGTAAACAATTTATTATAAGAGTTATGAGTGAGAAAGAGAGTCCTTCATGCATACACTTGCTTGGACAAATACTTGCTGAAGAAAGGGGGTTGTATAGAGTAGTTGCAGCCGATCTTGATAGCTATGTTAAAATAGTTAATGAGGTAATAGACTACAGTAGATCACGTGTTCTACGTAAGATATTATACTCTAAAAGAGATAGTATCTATGGAGAAGAGGTTGGTGGAAATGGGTAGGAGGAGGAAGAAGTATAAGAGAGTTGTTAGAAAGACACGTAGAATACCAAGTGTATTCCATTGCCCAAACTGTGGATCACGTAGTATGACTGTAGAGTTTAAGAAGACAAACGATATACCTGGTATGAAGAAAGCTATTATAAGATGTGGTTCATGCGGCTTATACACTGATATGAACGTACCAGAGCTTTTTGAAGCAGTTGATGTATACAATAGGTTTGTAGACGCCTTTAACGAGGGAACTATAGAAGTAGAGTTTGTAAAGAAGGTTGAAGAATTAGAGGAAGTTGAAGAAAAGATTCTAGAGTAGGGTCTATGTTGAAAGTCCATAGATACATTATAGATAAACTCTCTAGTAGTGAGAAGCTACACTTTACACTAATAGATCCTGATAAAGGTGTTGATAGAGTAGATGCTATTGCTTCTAAAATGGTTGAAGCAGGTACTGACGCATTCCTTATAGGAGGTAGTTTAGCTGTAACACCAGAGGAAGCATCAACTGTAGCACGTGTTCTTAAAAAACATGGACTGCCAGTAATAGTGTTTCCAGGTAACATAAACTGTTTAACACCAGAAGCTGATGCTGTACTATACATGCTGCTACTAAACACGATCGATCCATACTATCTAGTAGGAGCACAACTGGCTGGAGCACCTATTATACGTAAGTATGGTCTAGAACCCCTGCCAACAGGCTATCTAGTAGTCTACCAAGAAACAGCTGTAGCACATATAGGTAGGATTATACCAGTACCAGAGAATAAGCCAGAAATCGTTGCTGCATATGGTATGGCTGCTGAAATGCTTGGACTAAAATACCTCTATATAGAAGGCGGTAGTGGGGCACCAAAACCAGTACCCCCATCCTTCCCCAAAGCTGTTAAGAAAGCTACTAAAGAACTAGTAGTAATAGTTGGTGGTGGTATTAGGAGTCCAGGAAAGGCTAGAGAACTAGTGGAAGCTGGAGCAGACATTATCGTTACAGGGACTATTGTTGAAGAGTCTGTAGAAAAAGCATACAGTATTATAAAAGCTATTAAGAGCTTGTAGAGTACTTCTTTTTAAAGGCATCCTCTAGATCAACGCCTACAAGATTAGCTATACTAAGAAGCCATGCAAACACATCAGCTATCTCTTCAGACAACCCTCTATAGTCACTCTTAAGAAGTGCTTCAGCAAGCTCGCCAACTTCTTCAACAAACCATGTAAACGTTGAGAATAATCCACGGCTACTATCACGTTCGTAATAGGATTCACGTATAATCCTCTGAGCCTCACGGATCTCCATAAAAACACACCTAAACCCAGCTCTAGACTATAAATAGTTGTAGAGAGGTTATAGATGAATAGGTATATAAGAAGCAACAACATAGGTGTTAAAGGGTGCTCTAAATGCCTGCTAGACCTAGGAAGAAGAAAAAGGAGGCTCCAGGCCCGTTTACAGCTGCTGGTCTTGTACGTTTCTATGAGGAAGCTGATGTAGGTATTAAGATGAAGCCGCATATTATTATAATAATAGCACTTGCTCTAACACTAACAGTTATAATACTTCAGAAAATCTATCCATAAACTATGTATTAGGAAAAAAACTTGTTTAAACTACATATACTTCCTAATCCAATCCCATGTTCTTTCAACGTATTCTTCAATAACTCTGACATCCTCTTCACTAACACCTTTAAACCTACCCTGCATCCTCAAATACTCTATAATAGGCTTCCTCTTACTCTTATCAATGTATGGGCGGCTTGGAGGAGACAATGTTATCCTCCCATCACGGTATTCATATAGTATCCACAGCCCTGTTTCAACAGCTAGTTTAGCAACTTCAACAGTCTTACTAGGGTCAAACCTCCAGCCAGTAGGACATGGAGCATGTACTTGTATAAACTTAAACCCTGGTATACGAGCTGCTTTCTTAAGCTTATTATAGAGGTCATGCAGGTATCCTACACTAGCTGTAGCTACATAGGGTACTCCATGAGCAATCATTATACGTGCAACATCCTTCTTAGGCTCACGCTTACCAAGAGGTGTGGTTGTCGTCCATGCACCAGATGGTGTAGAACTAGACCTCTGTATACCAGTATTCATGTATGCTTCATTATCGTACATTATATAGATCATGTTATGGTTTCTTTCAGCAGCACCACTAAGACTAGCCATACCAATATCAGCTGTACCTCCATCACCAGCCCACGCAACAACATGTACATCCTCAATACCCCTCTTACGCAAACCCTCAACAATACCAGATGCAACAGACGCAGCACTAGCAAATGCTACATGGACAACACTAGCATTAATAGCGCAGCCGGGCCATGGACCAACAACTATTGACGTACAACAAGCCGGTATCACGAGTATAAGCTTCTTACCAAGAGCTGCTTCAATAGTTTTTAAAGCCATTGGTATAGGGCATCCATGGCATGCTGGATGCCCAGGTAGTATAGTATCCCTCATATCACGTGGTAGAGGAGGTATTGGGCGGGACATATGTATCACCTCTTGTGATACCATGTATAAGTGGGTGGTTCAACGCCTTTCTCAAGAGAATCAATGGTATCCTTAATCAATTTGATAAAATCTTCATAAGTGACGTTAACTCCTCCAATACCAGCAACTATGTTTCTCATATACGGTAGCTTCTGTGTATATTTCAACATGTTACCAGCTATATCAAGGTATATGGGTCCTAGACTACCGAAGCTAATAGCTCTATCAAAGACAATAACTCCTCTGGAGCTACCAAGTATACTGTAGACTTCACGATCTGGGAATGGGCGTATAAACCTGATCCTCATTAAACCAACTGGGTATCCCTCATCACGTAGCATGTCTATAGCCTCCATTATATCGCCGCTCCAAGCACCCATTGATACAACATGGTATTTTGCATCACTACATCTATAACACTCCACTAAACCACCATAGCTTCTGCCAAACACCCGGCCATAGCTCTCATCAACCTCCCGGATAACCTTCTTGGCTACCTCCATAGCCTCTTGTATACCCATGAAGAACTCCTCTGTATCCTCAGGCCATGCTAGACTACCTAGTGCAAGTGGTTGTAAGCCATCTATAGCGTATGGCTGTCTCCTTGAACCAAGCCATTCATCAACAAGCTTTTGATCTGGTACTTCAACAGGCATAGCTGTATGGCTTAGTATGAAAGCATCTAAGCCGATCATGGATGGTAGGTAGACTCTAGGGTCTTCACTAATTTTGAAAGCCTGTATGGTTAGATCAAATAACTCCTGGTTATCCATTGCAAAGCATAGTATCCAGCCAGTATCTCTCTGTCCAAGGAAGTCTGTGTGGTCACTCCATATATTCCATGGTGCGGCAATTGTTCTTGTAACTATAGCCATTACAACAGGTATTCTTGCATGGCTTGTCCAGTGAACCCATTCATGCATATAGAGTAGTCCATGGCTACTTGTAGCAGTGAATGCTCTAGCACCAGCTATTGCTGCTCCAAAAGTAGCTGCTAGTGCTGAGTGTTCGCTCTCAACTCTTATCATCTCTGCATCCAACTCACCCTTGTCTACATATTCTGCAAGCTTCTCTACAATACTAGTCTGTGGTGTTATAGGATACGCTGCTACCACTTGTACACGAGCCATTTTAGCAGCAAGTGCTACAGTATAGTTTCCTGTAAGAACAAGTTTGGGCATAGCCTCTAACCACCCCCGCTCTCCCTAACCATAGATACAGCCTTAACTGGACAAACAGACGCACATAACCCGCATCCCTTACAGTAGTCATAGTCTATAAAAGCACCCTTCTCTGGATCGACGTGGATGCAGTTGTCTGGACAATATATCTCACACTGGAAACACTTAACACACTTACCCTGATCAACTACTGGCTTCATCCACCTCCATGAACCAGTCTTACCAACAACGCCTACAACAGGTTTAGCAAGTGGAAGCTTATGTTTAGTTGGGACAACCTCTAGAACAACTTTTCCCAAACAAGACCGCCTCCTCTAACCATATTCACCTAAATAAACAGTATTATCATATGCTTCATAGACAGCTCTAGCATTCAACTCTCCAACCCTGCCTCCAAAATACTCCTTAACAGCACTAGCCATGTTATCAACACTTATAACACCAATAGCTTTAGCAAGTGCACCAAGCATACTAGTGTTTACAACAGGCCATCCAGCTACAACCAGCTTGTTTCGAACAGCAATATCTATAGCATCAACCATATAGAAACCTGCTCTACCAAGAAGCTTAAACCTATCTATAGAAACCATTTCTCTCCTAGAAACATTAACTACAACAACACCCTGGTCACGTACAGCCAGTGTCTTTGTAAGACCAGTCTCTATAAGACCTGGGTCGAGGACAACAAGTACATCAGCATCACTAAACATCCCATGCCTCCTAATAGGCTTATCACTAAGACGGGCAAAAGACTTTACTGGAGCACCACGTCTCTCAGCACCAAAGAACGGGAATCCTTGTCCATAAAGCCCTTGTTTAAGAGCAGCTAGTACAAGTATGTTAGCAGCAGTCACACCGCCCTGTCCACCACGGCCATAGAATAGTATTTCAAGAAACACTTTCTAAACCACCCTTCCAAGACCTCTATAACACAGACTACTCTACTATAGAAGTAGTTTACAGAACGTATTCAATAATTAACTTATCTCTAGTCCAATACATTCTAAATACTAGGTAGTTCAATAACTGTCTAACACTAGTGTTTAGTGTCTAAAAAGCTCTGAGAGAACACTAGAGTATACTATAGTATAGGAAGTCCATAGGTGCTGGAACACTAGATACTTCACGAGACTCCCTTCTCTTCAACTCAATATATGTCTCTAACACATCATCTGTAAACACGGGTTTTAGATATTCATGGTCGCTTTCAAGCTCATCAAGTGCTTCTTCAAGGTTTCTTGGAAGCTCCCTTACACCAAGTTCTCTACGCTTCTTTAAACCCCATTTATACACATCCTCTATAACAGGGTCTCCTGGATCAATCTTCTTCAATATACCGTCTAACCCAGCTAGAAATAGTGCTGCTAGTGCTAGATAGGGGTTTGCTGTTGGATCAGGTGGTCTATACTCTATCCTCCATAGATCAGGGCTTCCATGATCAAGAACTGGTATACGTACTGCAACACTACGGTTACCCAGGCCCCATACTAGATAGACTGGTGCTTCAAAACCTGGTACTAACCTCTTATAACTATTAACTGTTGGTGAAACTATTGCTGAGAGACTGCGTCCATGTTCTAGTACACCACCTATAAAGTATCTTGCAAGCTGTGTTAAGCCATACTCTTCACTTGGATCAAAGAATAGGTTTTCACCATCTCTCCATAGACTAACATGTATATGCATACCACTACCATTATCACCCCATAGAGGCTTTGGTAGAAAGACTGCTTCAAAACCATGGTCTCTAGCAACTTTTCTAGCAACCATCTTAAAGAACTGTATAAAATCGCCAAGTCTATCAATACTATAACGATTACTAGTAACCTCTACCTGACCACTACTAGCTACTTCATGATGGTTTTTAACACACTTAAAACCAATCTCATGGACTATATCAATAATCTTTCTACGAACACTAGCAACACAGTCAACAGGTTCTACAACATGATACCCCTTCTTAAGAGCAATGCCTACACCATCACTCCATGGAGCCTCTATAGAAGTTATTTCAAGATACTGTATACCAGTATCAACAAATGCTTTAACACTATTAAATAGGAAGAACTCCATCTCTACACCAGCATAACATTCATAACCATAGCCTCTAATATGATGTATTGTCTTCTCAACAATATACCTTGGATCACGGCTATGTCTCTCACCACTAGGCTTATAAACACCAGATATTACAGCATAAACCTCATCCTCCCATGGAAGCTTTGTTAATGTATCTGGTACAGGCTTTACAACAAGATCACTATACTCTATAGGCTCAAAACCATAAACACTCGATCCATCGAATAAAATACACTCTCTAGATACATCATCACCCTCCCATACAATAGAAGTGCTACGGAATACTCCAAGTAAGTCTGTAAAATATAGCTGTAGATACCTTACCATACAAACACCTGCATCATAGACACTTATATAGATACTTACTACTATGCACCGGACAAGTAAATATAGTAAACTATTAATACACCCGTACAACGTACATTATCTATAGATAGGGCTCTATGGTGTATCCGGTTGAGCATAAGAATAGACCATGTTGACAAGAATATACTTAAGACATTAAGAGCTAACTCAAGAACTAGTTTTAGAGAACTAGCACGTAAACTAGGAATACCTCCATCAACAATGCATGACCGTGTTAAAAGGTTGGAGAAACAAGGTGTTATAACAAGCTATACTATTGGTATAAACTATAGGCTTATAGGATACCAGGTTAAAGCACTCATACTAGTAAACGTTATTGGAGAACACATTATAGAAGTTGAGAAAGAGATTGCTAAAAACCCTAATGTACAAGCAGTATACGATATAACTGGTGAATACGATATAGCTGTACTAGTATCATTTAAGACAATAGAGGAACTAGACCACTTTGTTAAAAAACTACTAAAGAACCCCTATATCAAACAGACACGTACAAGCATAGTATTCCGTACAATAAAAGAAAACCTGCACTTACCAATAGACTAGACTACCGTATTAATACATTATATATTAACTTGATATGCTTATAAATACAATACAAGAAACCCTCTCTCCTATACATCTCCTCTTTATAAACTTTTTCCTAAAGATCGACTATAGATCTTGATGGGAAAAAATATAGAGAATAATAGAGAAACCTTGTGGCCGAGTGTAAGAATAATGTTCAATTCCTCTATTAATAAAGCAACTAGAATACTCATGCTACTGTTAATACTGTTCTATACCTTCAATAGCTTTAGTATAGCATTTTCTGAGTACTTGAGTGACTATGATGAATCCTATGCTTATACATCATATGCTGATAGTGATAATATAGATCTTGATAAGGATTTTGACGGTCCTTCAAAACTATTACATATAAAAAAGTTTGAAGATATAGCTAGAGGATTTGAAGGTTACTTAAAGACTGCAGATCTATTAGATAGGGATGGATATGCCCACGTATATGAATCTGTAGAAATAATCCAAGATCCATCAATCATACTCTCATTAGCATCCGTAGCAGTATCTAGTGTAGCCTTCACATTGTTTCCACCATCTGCTACTATAAGTTTAATCGCTCAGGTATCTGATATAGGTTTAGGAGTTGCATCTATACTAACAGACCTATATAATAATATAAAAATTAAGAGATTAGTAAAATATTTTCGAGATAACGACAACTTAGAAACTACTGACATATCAATACCAGTTACCTCTACTATAATGTTTAACTACTATCCCATACATAATGTCTACTACAACGATCTACCTATAGGGATCTCATATAGATATTTCAATAATTTAGCCAATGGTGCAGAGGGGTTAGCAGTTACGCTTAAACATACTGAGGCGTTAATAAAGCATACGTTTATACATGCTGCAGAAATATCTCTATATGACGATCTAGATGCCATTAACTTAACATATACAGAATCTA
>Ga0190312_1000153_pt1 | contig 25235 bp, 24 predicted proteins | sample 487007910_MG_FD_165046 | JGI IMG/M metagenome (GOLD analysis project Ga0190312, IMG submission 165046) | Hydrothermal vent sediment bacterial communities from Southern Trench, Guaymas Basin, Mexico - 4870-07-9-10_MG | ecosystem: Environmental > Aquatic > Marine > Hydrothermal vents > Sediment ... | reverse complement strand
TCCTAACTAAATATTTCCTAATAGCATTCACAAATTCTATTCTAAAAAGCTCGGGTGCATAGAGCTTTACATGAGGATCCTCTAGGCTTTTCAGAATCTCTATAGCTAACTCACTATAATCCTCTGGAATGAACCACTTCAGCCCAACAGAGGCATCGATAATAAATACCTTATCGCTCATCCCTATCCTCTCTCACAAATTCTGCCGCAGTATTACCTTTGATCCTCCCAATTTTCTTCTGTATCTCTAGAGCCTTAGCTACGACTCTACGAATGGTTTCTCTACGAACAAGCTCCTCCAGGAACTTCCTTATTTCCTTCGAATATTCTATCTTTAACTCCTCTATCTTCTTCTTAAGCTCCTTAGGAACCCTAACAGCAATAATAGCACTCAACGAGACCACCCAATGTATAACACTATTTGTTATACATTTAAAGTTAACATTTGATGAGAAACGTAACCTTAACTCAGTGATGAGAATGAGTCTTAGAACACTTAAAGATAGGATTTATTCATGAATTCCTATTCGTTGTATCTTAATTTGAGCTACTCCTTCTTATTAATGAGGAGGCCAGTAGAATCTCCCTGACAAGTTTTTCTCCGGCTTCTGGAGTAAAGATAGACATTAATGATTCGTAATCGAAGTGTTCAAAAGCTTCTTTAGTGGGTAAGTAGCCGTAATAACCATTTGAGTAGCAGGCTATGATAGTGTATTTAAAACCTGACTTCTTCTTTATCTCAAGCCCATATCTACAGAAGAGCTCGAGAGGTAGGAAGACCATTAACACATCATCACTTATTGCAAGGAGATCCACAGGAATAGTTACTTTCTCCCCATACCTCTTTAGGAATCTCTTAAGTCCCTCGTAGCAGCCTAGTATTAGATGAGCAGTCATCAGATCTTGGGATAATTTTCTCTTCTCACCCTCAGAGGAGGCTTTCTTCATTAATTCATCTATCTCAGTGATTCTCCTCTCTATTCTTTCCCTAAATTTTTCCTTCTCCAAATCTCTAACATTAAGTTCGATGTTCAAATGCTTGAATATAATCTTATCTACACTTAGTTCTTCCAGTCCATCCATCATCTCACAGATTTTTCTCCCAAGAATCTTTCCTATCCTCTTAGCCTCCTCTACACTCTGGCTCCTCCTCACAAATCTAGTGCTCTGATCACCAGCAGCCCCATTCAAAAACAATGGTATGAACTCGCTTGATACGCATTTTTTCAAAGTATCATTCGTGAAGGATATGAAATCCCCACTATATAAGAGATTATCCGCGCCCAGAACTGTTGGATGGCATGTAAAGGATACTATCCCACCACGTCTCCTATCATCAATAATAACAATTACCTCTTTATCCCTTTCAAGAATTGGGTCAATGCGATTAGTACAGAATGAATCCACTTCATCCCTACCGATGAATATTCTCCCCTCTCTAGCCTCACTTTTCGCGTTTTCCGAAACCTCTACAAGTTTTGGGAGAAGGAATTCCTCATTGTACTTCTTAGTTAATTTCATGTCCTCTTCTGAGTAAAAGGAGCTAAATAAAATCATTTCAGATGCAGTATTGGGTGCGCTGTGAGTATGGGTGGCAGTAAGCATTATGTGTTCAGCGGGTACACCAGTAACATCGCTTATGGCTCGCCTAGCTTTTGCAACAAAAGTATTCTCGAACAGGAGGAGGTCAGCAGATAATAGAAGATATTCCGATGAACTATCCCTAAGGTACATGGCTCGAACGAAAATATCATTCAGCTTACCCTTTGCTCTCTGGTTAGCAATGAAGCGTTCTATATAACCTCCAAGCGGAAAACCAGGGGGAGGAGTAATATTTTCTTCGAAGAACCCAATTATCATAGGGCACACCAAGATTTTTGAAAGCTTTGATCAAACCAATGATGACTAAATTAGTAAAAATATAATGTTAAGGAATTATTACACTCTTTCTCCACGCCGATTTTTATAACCGTTTTATGTCTCACCTTATGTAAATGAATGCGCCATTTAAGATCTTTACCTAAGCATTAAATTGGGCAATAGAACTAAAAATCAATTCTATAGATCTTAAGCAAACACACATCTATCATTAAATAGTATTAGAACCAGTACCTGGGAGATCATCGATGTGCTCATAAGATTTCTCATGTACGTTATCCTGTCGATTAAGATTCTTTTATAAGGATGTTAAAAACGGCGTAAAGAAGTTTCAGAGAGCTTCATAGTAGAAATTGTTTGAGCAGAGGTTACCGTAAAAGCGATAAACATGTTATAACCAACGGAATTGCTCGTATGAAATAGTAGTATGTACTCTACGAGGAGCGAAATAGGGTATGCTAAAGAGCTTAAGCATAAGGGCCTTTACGAAGACCCCCCAGCCTGAGTGATGAGGGATTAAAATGATTGATGAGTGGAGAAAGTTACCAATTAATGCGAGAAGGCTAATAATATACTATTCAATTTCTACTATTCCTTTAGTAGGGGATATTTTCCTTCCATTATATCTCTATACTAGGGGTTGGGAATTAATTGAGGTCGGCTTTTTATTATCCTTTGGTTTTGTCATGGAGATAGTAGGGAGTATCCTTATAGGATATTTATTTGACAAAGGTTTTCAGCCAAAGATTGCAATGTTCATTATAGATTTTGTATCAGGAGTTATTCATCTAATTTACGCAGTCGCCGAGCAACCCAAACAAATATACTTAGCCTATAGTATATGGGGTTTCCTAGCACCTTTGTCAGTTGCATACCAGACTATTGAGAAAGAGGTTTATCCAGAAACAAGTTATGATGTAACATTCTCTCTACACATGGCATTTCCGAATGCTACTCAACTTATCGGAATGATCGTGTTTGGGTACTACTTAACATATGCTAACCCAGGATTAACTGGTTTTAGAACGTTTTACTTCTCTACAGCTTCTCTATACTTTATCACATCATTATACATTTTAGCGAAAATTCCAAGAACTAAGGAGAGGACTACTATTAGCGGTTTCACAATATCCAGAATTAGTAAGGATCTACTACCTCTATTCATTTCAGAGATACTGATTATTTTTGGTTACCAAATAGCTCCACAATTCATTTACATGAATTACGTCTTTAACATTGCCAGATTTAATATCTTTATGATCTCTCTCACGCTTACCTTAGCTAATATAGCGGGAGTAATAGGAGGAGTGATAACTAGTAAAAAGGCAGGAAAACGAAAATTTCTATTCCCAGCAATCATAACCTTAGCTTTTTCTTACACATTACTATATTTAGCGAAATTTTTCCAGCGAATTTTTCAAGTGTTTATTCTTAGTTGTTTACATGTCTTCCTGTCCTACCTAGCACACACTATATGGTTTGTTTATCATAGATCCCTGTTTTATGAGAGGGTTCCCCAGGAGCATAAGGGAAAAATCTTTGGTACACTATCCTCTATGAGAACCATCATTTACACAATCACACCAATTATCTCAGCTCAAATAGCCACGAGCATTGATCCATTATCAAATTTTCTTATAGCAACAATGATAATACTAACAGCAACAATTCCCTACACTTTTGTGATAAGCGTAAATGAGAAGTATCAAGCATAAATCATTCGTAGACTTTTAGTAGCCCTCTATTTAGAGCAGTTTTAAATTCAAAATTTCATACAACTCTTTAAGCTTTCTTCTACTCTTTTAGGTAATCTCAAATGTCGTACGTAACCGATGCTATTGATTACCTAATTAGGAAGGGAGTAGATTTTTGCGATGCTCGTTTGGAATCTCGAGAAACACTTAGAATAGAGATTGTAAATGGTGAGATAAGAGCGATAAATAGCAGCAAGCAACGGGGATTATCCATAAGGGCTCTCATTGATGGGGTTTGGGGTTATGCTTCCACAACAAAATTTGATACAGAATCAATTAAAGAGACCGCTGAGAAAGCATTTAAAGCCGCCAAAGTTCTTGCAGAGAAAGCCAAGAGAAAGAAAATTTTGCTAAATAGTATCGTTAGGACGGAGGAGGCAAAACCACGTATACTGATACATCCTTGGAATGTTCCTCTCTCCAAGAAATTAGACATATTATTCAGCATTAATAAGGTTCAGAAAGAGTATAGCGAAAAAATCGTCAATGTTACCACCAATTACCATGAGAGGATAGATCATTATGAATTAGCAAATTCCCTAGGATCTCTCCTAATATGGGATGAGATCCGTCTCTCTGTGTACTCAATGTCTATAGCAAGAGAAGCTGGTAAGATGCAATACTCTTTTATGCATAAAAGCGGTACACGAGGCTTCGAATTACTTAAAGAACTAAATATTGAGGAGGAAGGAAAGAAGGTTTCTGAGGAGGCGGTTAAGTTATTATCTGCAAAGAAACCTCCAGCTGGATACTTAACAGTCATTGCGGATCCTTCCGTAGCAGGAGTATTAGCTCATGAGGTAATGGGTCACGCTTCTGAGGCAGACGAGGTTATTAAGAAAAGAAGTTTTCTCACAGGAATCATTGGGAAACAGGTGGGCTCAGAGTTAGTGACCATGGTTGATGATGGTACTCTCAACGGAGCTTACGGCTCTATACCCTTTGATAGCGAAGGAACACCCTCCTCAAGAACTGTAATAATTGATAAGGGCATTTATACTAGCTATCTCCATAATTTAGAAACAGCTTCTTTAATGGGTGTAGAGCCCACAGGAAATGGTAGAGCACAAGATTTTAATCGTAGAATCTTCGTTAGAATGACCAATACCTTCTTTGCGCCCGGGGAGTGGAGCTTTGATGAGATAATTAGTGATACTAGGGAGGGATTATTAGCTATAAAATCTATAGGAGGAATGGAGGATCCCGTGGGCGGAGGATTCCAGACAACTGTTCTGATGGGTTATATTGTGAAGAATGGAGAATTAGCAGATCTTGTTAGGGGCTTCACACTGAGTGGAAAAGCATTAGAGATTCTCAGAACTGTTGATGCAGTAAGCAAAGAGTTCAGACTAGAGGGAGGTTATTGTGGAAAAGGAGAAGAGGATTTCGTTCCAGTCTCAACGGGTGGGCCCTATATGCGAGCTAAAATGCTAGTGGGAGGTGGATGAAGATGAAGGTAGACTTACGTGAACTCTGCGATCATGCTCTAAGGATATCAGAAGCCGAACAAACTGAAGTATTCTCTATAAGGGCAACGATGAAAAACTATTATATTGATGACGGTAAGATCATAATCGGCACGGATAATACATGGATTGGAGTAGGTATCAAAAGCGTTATTAAAAAGAGGATAGGGTACTTTTCTAGGACGATTCATAAGAAACGGGAAGTAGAAAGCATTGTTCAAAAATCCTTCGAAATAGCGAAGATTTCTCCCCCAGATGAAAAATTCTTCAGTCTCCCAAGTCCTGAGCCGGTTTCGGGGAGTATTGAAAAAGTATATGATGAGAGTACTGCTCAAGCGGATCCTAGAGAAATTATAGAGAATTTGACCGTTTTCTTGGACAATACTCAAAGGGAAGGCGTAAAGGTGATGAGTGGTTTTCTAAGAATAACGGAGTTCGAATTCGTTATTAAAAATTCGCTAGGAGTAGATTTTTCTCACCAAGGCACTTTAGTTTACTTATTCGCCACAGCTAAGAAGGAGACGGGCGAAGGAATCATTAAAAGGTTCTCCACTTCGCTTAGTGGAATAGATTATCAAAAGGCTGGCGAGGATTTATTTGAGAGAACAAAGCTGGCTAGTAATGCGAGGGCATTCAAAGGTGTTAAGGAAGTAGATGCTATAATTGCTCCAATGGAGGTTGCTGGAATTCTCTCAGTTATACCTACTGCTGCGAGCGGAGAATTAATTAATCGAGGAGCTAGTCCATGGATTAATAAGCTTGGACAAGAAGTAGCCTCAAAAGATTTAACAGTAATAGATGATGGCCGACTTCCTGGAGGATTAAAAAGTGCATTAGCTGATGATGAGGGAGTTCCTACCACCCGAAAAGCAATTATAGAAAAAGGCATTCTGAAGAACTATCTCTTTGATACATATAATGCAGGGATAATGGGGACAAAATCTACTGGAAATGGGTTCAGACGAGAAACCACAAGTATTGAAAATGCTCATACAAGACCAGTATCTTGTGCGGCTTCAAACGTAATTGTCCAGCCAGGGAGTAAAGATATTCAGGGTTTAGTTAGCGAGACCGATGAAGGAGTCCTAATTTATAAGTTTGCCTATCCGCATGTAGATCCAATCTCTGGGAATTTTGGTTTAGAAGTTAGGAATGCCGTACTAATAAGGAATGGTAGCCCCGAAACTGCTGTGAAACACGCAATACTCGCAGGGAATATCTATACCGCACTAAAACACATTGACGGTCTCGGGAAACAACAGTACTTCATCGGAAGCTTCCTAGTACCATATATAAAGTTCTCTAAACTACAACTTATCGGATCATAGTTTCGTGAAGCATAAGAATTCAACTTTTAGTCCGCTTTACAACCCATATCTTTACTTATATTTCTTCCCCTTTTCTGGTTTGTCAAAATTTGTTGAGTTTTTCTAGATGCTATCTCCATGGTCTTGTTATGGCATGATTTCCTAACGCAGTCAAAAGATGTTAAGGACGCTATTTAATGTTTTCCAAGGTAGCTATTCTAATCCTTGATTTCTTTTTAATGTCTTCCATTAATGCCTTCCGTACAACCTCAGAGACCTTTATCCCCAATCTATCTATCTCCTCCTTCAAATCTTTTGGAATCTTCGCTGAAATAACGGCATATTCCATAATACCACCATGTAATACTAATAATGTAATACCTAATGGTGTTGGCATCGCTGCCTTAATAAATCTTTCATAAAAAGTTTAATGATGATTAGTTATTGGAGGTCCTTACTATGGTAGTAAGACTGATTGATGCTCCATGGTCTATAATCAGGAGCATGAGTAAAAGAAATTTGGTGGAGGCTATAAAGCTTAGTGATGGTAGGGTTATAGCAGCGGAGGTGGTAGTGACAGCTCCACCTCTTATTGATAAGGTGTCGAATGTAGAGATTGCAGCTGGGTTTGGAGCGGATGTAATAATTCTGAACTTTTATGATGTGAGAAAAAAAGTCATAGAAGGCCTACCTCCAGAGATAAATTCTATTAAAAAATTAAGGGATTTCATCGGTAGGCCGGTGGGTCTTAATCTTGAACCTGTCAAACCAGATAGAGCGAAGATGCTAGGATATACTGAAGGAAGATTAGCCAGTGTAGAAAATGCTGAAATTGCCGTAAATGATGGGGCTGATTTCATTATTATTACAGCGAATCCGATGGCTGGTGTAACTTTTCGAGATATCATAAAAGCTGTGAAAGAGATCAGTGATGCAGTGGGTGATAGGGTAGTATTACTCGCTGGTAAGATGCATTTAGCGGGAATTTACGGAGAGCAACTCTCTAAGGAAATTATTGAAGAATTAGCTAAAAGCGGAGCTGATGGAATAATAATTCCAGCCCCCGGAACTGTCCCAGGGATAACCACTGACATAGCAAGAAAATTTGTAGAACAAGCGCATAACACGGATTTGTTAGTAATGTCGTGTATAGGAACATCACAAGAGGGTGCTGACGCCGAGACTATAAAGAGAATTGCGTTAATGAGTAAGATGAGTGGAGCTGATATACACCATATCGGAGACTCAGGTTATAGACCTGGAGTCGCCATGCCAGAGAATATCATAGCCTTGGGAGTAACTATTAGAGGTAAAAGACATACCTATAGAAGGATAGCTCAGTCCATATACAGATAAATATGACATGCCTCAAAGAAAATTGTTTTCCTCTGATAATTCCAACTCAATACTAGACCTTAATGTACAGAGCCATTAATGGGTGATAATGAAATATGCTATGCTTAAAGCGCATTTTCTCCAATATCTGGATAATTTTTAAGAAATGGGTCCTAGGTACTCTCTCCTAACGATTCTTTTTCTCAATTCCCTAATTATTCTTGGAATATCTATTCTCATTGGACCCCTCTCTACGCATCGCCCATACATTAAGCATGTGTATATTAGTGGTGCAGCATTTTCTTCTCCTTCTATTGCGTAGGTCCATATTGCTCCGATTCCTCCCATGTTTGATTTCCCGCCGAATACCCCTGCAACTACCTTAAATACTGGGCAAGAATACATACAAGCGTTTCGCTTTGGGTAGGTATTCCCAAATTTAGTTATATTTGGCGAGGAATACCTATCCTTCATCGTACATGTCGTCCCCTCCCATGGGCACCCATCGGCGGAGACACTCCGCCTTGGCACCCGGCTCATTGGGGTTTCAGCCCGCACGCCACGGGCCACATCCCGTAGGCTTGGTGGCCTCTGGGATAACCCCGTCATCGGTTTTTGCTGCTTATTGATATGTATTATTTTTGTTCTGCTTAAAATTTTTTGTGTGTTGGTGATTTTGGGCTCTGCTTCCATCCCCCGCTCTTCCTGGCTGTGGCTAGGAAAAACCATCTAAATCTAACTAACTAGAAACAGCCTCTTTAAGAAAAATGTCCATTAATTCCCGCTCGTTTTTCTCCTTTAGCTACCGTAGATACCATTAAATTGTACCTCCTAATCGGTTTTATTTACAAGAGCGGTTAAAATTGATGTGTATGATTCTGCCTATTATATGCCTAATTTATATTCACTGTTTAGTGTAGAAGTTATGAATCAAAGTACACGAGTAGCTTTAAAAGCTAATTTATTACATACATTTTTGATTCTTTTTCTTGGTGAACGCTATGCGTAAGAATGTATATAATTTGGCTCTCATAGGTTTTGGGACTGTAGGACGCGGCTTTTCTGAGATTCTAATTAAGAAGAGAAAATTATTAGAAGACTACGGACTAGAAGCTAAAGTAGTAGCTATATGTGATATTCATTGGGGATCAATATACGATCCAAATGGAATAGATCTATCTAAAGCACTGAATCTAGTTGAGTCTAAAAGGGAAGAAAAAATATTGGAAAAAGAGTATGATGCGCCTTATAAGGGATGGGATGCAGTAAAAACGATCAAGGAAACGAATTCTAACGTTATTGTTGAGGTAACATGGACGAACCTCGAAACCGGAGAACCCGGATTAACGCATGTTAAAACAGCATTAAGCGAAGGGAAGCATGTAATAATGACAAATAAGGGGCCAGTGGCAATAGCATATCATGAGTTGAGAGATTTAGCATACGAGAATAGAGTCTTTATGATGTACGAAGGCACTGTAATGAGCGGGTCCCCTGCAATTCGATTCATTCGAGAAGCTCTCGCGGGAGTAAAAATAATTGAAATTCATGGTATCCTAAATGGTACCACGAATTTTATCTTAACAAAGATGGAGGAGGGTTGGTCTTTTGATGAGGCATTAAAGGAAGCGCAGAGATTAGGCTACGCTGAAGCGGATCCTTCTGCGGATATAGATGCGTGGGATCCTGCTGGCAAGGCGGCGATTCTTGTAAATACTATTATGGGTGGAAGGATTCATCCCAAAGAGGTTGAGAGAGAAGGTATTAGGGGCATCTCGAAAGAAAGCGTACAAGAAGCTCTTAGAGAAGGGTACAAAATAAAATTAATTGCGAAAATTTGGAGAGAAGGAGAGGAGATAAAAGCTGCTGTTAAACCTCAGAGGATACCTCAAACACACCCCTTAGCCAGTGTTAGAGGCGTTCTCAATGCAATTACGGTTAAAACCGATCACCTTGGCGAGGTCACATTAATAGGACCTGGGGCAGGGAGATTAGAGACGGGTCAAGCAGTATTGAATGATTTAATTGCGATTCACAGATATATCACTAGTGGTTCAAAATTCTACGCTTAACGAATTTTAAATAAGGTGTAAGAGAGTGCTTGGCGCTTATAATGGCACCATATTATATATTGATTTGACGACACGTAATATCGAAGAAAGAAAACTGGATGAAAGAGTTGCTAGAATGTATATTGGGGGTAAGGGTTTAGGAGCATACTATCTCGCAAAAGAACTGCCGCCGAAAACTGATCCTTTAGGACCCGATAATGTATTTATATTAGCACCCGGGCCATTGACCGGCACTATAGCTCCCTCATCTGGCCGATGGGCTGTTGTTACTAAATCGCCTTTAACTGGAATATATTTGGATAGCCAAGTGGGCGGTTTTTTTGGAGCTTATTTAAGACATGCTGGATATGATATGGTAATCATTAAGGGACGTGCGAGTGAGCCAGTTTATTTATACATTGAAAAGGGGCACGCTGATATTCTAGATGCAGGTGACCTTTGGGGACTAGGGATATTCAAAACTGAGAAAAAATTAAAAGAAAAACACGGGAAGGATGTTTCAGTCGGGGCTATTGGGCCCGCTGGAGAAAAGATGGTCAGGTATGCAACAATAACTTTTGATTTTGGGAGGCAAGCGGGTAGGGGAGGAGCAGGAGCGGTATGGGGATCAAAGAACTTGAAAGCTATAGTTGTTAAAAGATCGAAGCCTGAGATAAAGTATGCTGATCCAAAAGGATTTGAAAGCGCTGTTAAGGAGGCAATAAAGAAGATAAACTCGCATCCATTTATACCCATAAGGAAACTTTATGGTACACCAGTATGGGTAGATAGAGTTAGTTCTGCTGGTCTTCTCCCAACAAGAAACTTTCAGAACGGATCCTTTGAATATGTGGATAATATATGCGCAGTAACTATGAGATTTAGAATTGTTGAAAAGGACATGGCTTGCTATGGTTGTCCAGTACCATGTTGGAAGTTCTCTAAGGTTAAGGAGGGAAGATATAGTGGTACGGAGGTTATTGGTCCAGAATATGAAACAATAGCGTTACTAGGTTCGAATTGCGGAATAAAATCTATTGAAGCAATAGCCTACGGGAATATGTTATGTGATGATTTAGGTCTTGATACGATATCAACAGGCGTTGTTATAGCGTGGGCGATGGAGTGCTACGAAAAGGGGATACTACGCAAAGAGGAAGTTGATGATCTAGAACTTACTTTCGGGAATGAGGAAGCGTGGGCCGAAATGATAAGAAAGATAGCATATAGAGAAGGAATTGGAGACCTATTAGCTGAAGGTGTAAAGCGAGCGGCAGAGAAAATAGGTAGGGGATCAGAAAAATTTGCTCCACATGTTAAAGGCATGGAAATCCCTGGATATGATCCTAGAGGATCCTTTGGAATGGCGTTGGCCTATGCTACATCTGATCGGGGTGCGTGCCATCAGAGAGCCTGGACTGTAAAAATGGAGACCTATGGTATGGTTGGTCCGAGATTTTCTTATGAGAATAGAGCGAGAATTGTCAAGGAAATTCAAGATGAGAGAGCAGTATGTTTCTCGTTGGTATTATGTGATTTCATGCCTCTTGATCCCGAGGATTTCGTGGAATTACTAAATAAAGCTACGGGATTCGACCTAACAATTGAGGAATATTTAAAGGTTGGTGAAAGGATCTGGAATCTAGCGAGAATATTTAGTATAAGAGAGGCAGATATAAGTAGGAAAGATGATTATCTGCCACCGAGGTTTTACGAAGAAGTCTTACCTTCGACAGGTTATTCAGTGAATAGAGAAGAGTTTGAGAGGATGCTTGACGAATATTATGAATTGAGGGGATGGGATAAAAACGGCATACCGACAAGAGAAAAACTTAAAGAGCTAGGATTAGATGAATTTCTTAATTTTATTTCATAAACTTTCCCATATTTTTACTATAGTTAATATATCCTACCTTGGGATTACTCAATAAGCGTGTCTAAGAAGGTCATAAGAATACATTACTTCTAGTACTTTGGCTATAAGAGACGATATGGTTTTTTATAAAGTCTGACTAATAATTTATATCTGGTGATTAATTAATGTCTGGTGAATTAATTGGAACCAGATTTTATTCTTAAAGTTGGGAAGAAAGGAGCTATCTATCTTCCTAGGAAACTAATTAGAAAATTAGGAATAAGTGAAGGAGATAAAGTTCTAGTGAGGGTTAAGGAGAATAAGGTAATTCTCGAGTTTATACCTGATCCCATATCTTTAGCGTTAAAGACTAAAAAATGGGCAAGTACTACAGTTGAGGAATTCGAGAAAGAATCAGAAAGAATGCAGGAGGAGTTATATGGTGATTAAAGTACTAGTAGACACGACATATCTTTTACCGACCTTTGGAATTATGGTGGAGAACTTAACTGATGAAGATTTATTGAGACTTAGAAGAATCAAATTGGCGGGATTAGTAGAATATTATTGCTTGGATATCATCTGGATAGAGTTACTTGGAAAGATTTATAAGGAGCTTGAAAAGAGGAGGATTGATCTACAAGAGCACATTAAGATTGCAATAAGATCGCTGAAGGCATCAAAATTTTACACGTGGATATCATTAACTTCAAGGGCTATCGAACTTGCATGTCAACTTAGAAAACTTGGACACAAAGATATAATTGATAACCTACTATACGCTACATCAAAAACTGAAGACATGGTTTTCATGAGTATGGATGATGAATTAAAGGTATTCTTGAGAGATCATGGTTTTGATACAAAAAGAATTATGAGCCATAAGGAATTAATAACACTACTTAAACAGTAATGCTTTTGTTTTCAAAAAAGTTAAAGACGCATAATGAGAAATAGCAGATAATTTTTTGACAAACCAAAGTTTTTCTCATTATTTCTTGAATGTACCCTTAATCTTTATGGATGCTAGGAATAATGGAATCAAATCTCTGTCTAGTACTATAGTTCTTATTGGTCGTCGTCTACTCTCCTGCCTTAATGCCCATTTTACTTCGAATCCTAATAGTTTCTTGTTTATTCTTAGTACAACGTCAATCTCAGTTGAATCTCTCCAATAGAATACTTCTCCCAATAGCGAGAGATGGTTAGCGATTATTGCCTCAACCTTTTGCTCGGTTATTGCCTCTTCCCTAGTCCATCTTGAGAGCGTATCATAAAGAAAGGGGTCAATTACATGAATTTTCTTATTCTTCCTCCTATAAACTTTCCCACTTGGTTCTATGAATTCCAATACCTTAACTACGAAAAGGTTTTCTAGGAGCTCGATATAGCTTCTAACTGTGTTCGGGGATAAGCCTCCAGCCTCCTTAGCGATTCTATTCCAGCTTATTGGGTTTGCTCTCGCTCTTATAACTTGAGCTAAGATATCCTTGAGTATTTTCTCGCTTTTCCCTGTCTTGATGATATCCGTTCTTAACCAGTCTAAGTATACTCTTTGCGCTTCGGTAGTTTTTCCCTTGGCCAAATACTCTTTTATCGATATTGGGAAACCGCCTGTAGTAAGGTATTCTTCAAAATCTTCCATAAGTCTTCTACTGAATATCTTATTTATCTTAATTTTTTCCAATAAATTATCTGTAGAGAAAATTACTCCTTTGATTTCCCTTTTCTTAACAAGTTTTGCATATTCATGAAATGTTAGTGGAAGGAGATAGTAGTCTTTCCCCATGCCTCTTCGTCCAGGAAATCTTTCTTTTCCAGCAATTAGTTCTATGCTAGCCGATCCAGATATGAATATAGTATCGTTTTTTAACATGCCCCTGTCAATTCTAGCTTTTATTGCTCTCCACCACTCATCAACGAATGTTATTTCATCTAAGAAAATGGTTGCATGTTTTATTCCTCTAGATTCCTTAAACCTCAGATAATCATCTAAGATTTCACCTAGCTCTCTAAAATCCGATATTTCGTCACATGGATAGTAAAAAATTGCCCGCGGATCAGTATTTCTCGCTAATATTTCGTGAATATAAACCATTATAGCGGTTGTCTTACCGATTTGCCTCGGCCCAATAATGAAGTTCAAGGAGAAAGGCTTTACTTCAATGATATTTATTAGCGGGGGTTTCCATCTTATGTCGGATTCTCTCCACTCCAAGTATTTCTCGTGATAATCACCATACCACCATGGGTTATGCTCCTCCATACTTTGCACCAATATTGCAAATTATTTATATATATCTTTGCAGAATAATTGAGGATAAAAGTTTAGCTAGACAGATCTAGAAACTAAACATCTTGCAACTAGAAGGCTTTTTTGGCTTTGCTTTAAGCTAAGAAACTTTTTATGTATAATTTCGCTTCGATATAGTGGTTCAATAATTTTAGGGTCTCGAAATGATTCATTTGTTATATATCGCTAATGAAGAAGGCTCTCGGATATGGCACTTCGTTCACCCAAAGATTCGAGAGGATATTTTAGAGAAAATTGCTGGAAAGGATCATACAGCAATCGCTAATCTATGCTATGCGTTAGCTACTTTTGGCTACGAGACCCTTGGCACAAACTTACAAGTGGTTGTTTTTGAGAATGCTAAAATGATTTTCAGATATATTAAAATTGAGGAGGATAAAACATATTTAGCCATCGCTGTTGTAGATCTAATGGATCAACCATCAACTGTTTGGAGAAAGATTAGCAGTTTTATTAAAAGGTACAAAGATGATCTTATGTTCCTGGAAAGAACTAGCCAGGAGCCTATCCCCATTGAGGAGGTAGAAAGGACTAAGTTAAAACTTCGTAGAGAATTCATAACAATTCTCGATAAAAGTGTTCGGAAGTTCTCAATATTGGGTAGGAGAGATTCTAAAAATCTGGTAGCAGCCCTTATAATTAGCTTAGTATTTTACTTCATAATGGTTGGAATAACGTACTGGATTTATAAATTTACACCGATAGGCTCTGAGATGAGTAGTTTTGCTGGCGTAGTATTCTTCCTCGATTTCCTCTTACCAGCAATATTCATCGGATGGGTTACGGGGTATTGGAAGGGAGGAATAATAAATGGTCTCATAGTGATGATTATAGCACTAATGGTGCTCGCCAGTATATGGTGGGATGCACTGGTAGCGATTAGCTCCTCCTTATTAGGTCTACCATCCCAAGCATTACTCGCGGGCATTCTCATAGCAAGTAGCATCCTAGGCGGAACCATGGGATTATTAGCGGCAGCTACAGCATGGATTCTTGTTGAGACACGAACCTTGGTTCCACCATGAGCCCTGATAATATTTCATTTACTCTTTCTGATCTCAGATGGCTCCTCCATTAAATATTTATGATAACTACTTCCCATATTGATCTTATAAACGGTGAGGAAAGGAATTATTTTTAACATTCATAATACTCAACAACTGGTGAGAATCCTGACCGTGAAAGATATAGTTAGTGATCATGTGGAGGTACATGGAGAAAAAACGGACTTACCACTTTATCTCTTAAATGACTATTTGAGAGAATTCGATGCGAGAATTATTGAGATTAAGAAGAAAGAATCATGTATCGGAATCGTTTTGGACAAGACAGCTTTTTACCCAGGAGGGGGGCATCAGGTTCATGATACTGGGGAATTAATCGGAAGAAACTTTCGCTTTAGGGTAACGAAAATTGAAAAAAGAGGAGATAAAATTATACATCTTGGAGAAATTATAGAGGGGTCACCAGAAAACATTGCTCTAGGAGAAATTGTTCGTGGAGTAATTGATTGGGAGCGCCGATACCATATAATGAAGCTACACACGGCGGAGCATATCTTTATGCACTTTATGGAAAAGGAAAGGGGAATTAAATTACGTAACGGTCAATTCGGGCCATTAGAGGGAATGATTATCTTAGAAAAACCAGTTGAGCTAGATGCAATATTAACGATTGAGAAAAAAGTGAATGAGGTAATTAAACAATCCTTGCCCGTAAGGAGAATAATAAGGAATGGAATAGCTGAAATCGCGATAAAGGGTCTTGGTAGTAAAAAGTGTGGGGGAACGCACGTAAAGAATACTGGAGAGATAGAATTCTTTAAAATATTAAAAGTTCATGGAGGGAAGGTCATCTGGTATAACGTATCTAAGCGAGCTATCGAGGAATTAAGAGAAGAGTATAATAATTTGATAAAGATTGGTGAGATACTCGACGTAACGCAACTGGAATCGAGTAAAATCTCGAATAAGCTAAGAACTATACTAAAGGAGTTAGAGGGATTAAAAAGCACAGTTAATGCTCTCTCAGAGATAATAGTTAATGCGATAATAAAGAAGCGTATGAAGGTAGGTTTCTATATCGATGGTGAGAGATGGATTGGAGATATAGTAGACTTAAAAGCCATTAATATAGGCGGTGTAAAAGAACTAGAACCAATTATGAAAAAACTAAGCGAAAGACTCGAACCAAATTATGTAGTAATTATCCAGATAACAGAGAAAGACTTAATCTTGATAGTTAAGCGCCAAAAGAAAGTAGTGAGAAGAATTAGGGAGGTCATCACCCAAATAGTATCGGAGATAGGACGAGAAAAAGTAGTAGTAAGTGGATTAAGCGGAGCAACCCTTCTGACGTTCTCCACTAATCAAGATTTAGAAAAGTTCCTAAGTAAGCTCTTCTGTGGTACTGCCAGAAAACAAAACAATAGTCAATCCCGCATATCATCTTAAATTTGACGTAATAATAGCGGGAAAATGGGTTAATCGGATTATATACATTATTCTTAATGATATACTGTCAAGAAATAAAACCTAGGTAATTACTATGATATTCTACTCTTTAAATGAAAATTTTTTATCCCTTATGGGAACATCATTTAGCTTATTCCACATAGATTAATTAGCTGGAGGAAATGAAATGAGTAAGAAACCAGAAATTTTCCTTGGATTGTCCTTTGGTATTCTAGGACTGCTTACGATAATCTTTTTGAAATACCCAAAGCTTGGCCTACTATTCAGTGGTTTTAATGATTACTGGTTATTTGGAGATATTCAGGCCACAAGTCCTTTATCAATATACTTATTCGTCTGGTTTATTACATTCGTGGGAAATGCGGGTATCTTCACATCAATACCATATGCAGCAGTAATTGTGATGGTTGCTACGCGCAAGGAAATAAATCCCTATATCTTAGCGGGGGGATGTACTCTATCTGCTGGAATAGGTGAAATGACTGGTTATTTACTTGGAATAGCCGGTAGAAAAATTTTAGAGAAGAGGGGGAATGGCTCCCTCAAGAAAATAGATACGTTCAGATACTTGGCTGAGAATAAGAAATATATCCTTTATCTCCTGATAGTGCTTGTGACAGCAACTCCATTACCAGATGACATAGTATTTATCCCCTTAGGCTTGATACGCTTTGATTTTTTAGAAACATTAGTTTTCTCCACAATTGGTAAGGGGATCTTAGTTGGCTTACTGATATTCGGTGGAAAATTGATTTCTGGGATATTTGCAATAGCGAAAGAGATAAGTCCTTATGCTTGGGTGGACGATATCATAGTATACGCTCTCATAGTTCTGGGAATATATATCTTTATGAAAATAGATTTTAATAAACTCGCTGAATGGTTTGAGAAAAAGATGAATTTAAGGGTAGCTGTTGAATGAAAGGACCTTGCTGAACCCAATAATTAGAGTATTCTTATTCTCTTTCACAAGGGAACATTATATAAACAACGCTCCAATCATCAGGATCTTCGGATATCCCCGTTAACCAGCCACCAACTATTCTTCTCCATTCCTCACCAGCACCTTTAAGAGATTCCACAAAGCCAGGCGGTCCAACCCCAACCACAACGTTTCCATAAAGTAGAAAACCAACAATAACTCCTCTCTTATGGACTGCTAAGATCAACCAGACTCTTTTGATATCGAATTCTTCCTCTTTTTCTGGTGGTTCAACATTCTCTATGTTGCGGAGAACTCTATAATTCTCTCTTTCCTTAACATTTTTAAGTAAATCATCATACCACTCCTCACCCTTTATTATGAGGTAGTTATTCACGACATCGTTTAAATCGTTAAGAATTAGCTTAAAGAAGATTCCAAGAAAGGCATTATCGGTTGCAAGGCAAACTTTCCATTCCCCCATAACTGGGGCCCCCTAGTCATAATTTCTAGCCACTCTCTTCTATTGGGAAAATAATATCAACTCTCTTCCAGATATCTGGTTTCAGAATTACAGAACTGAGCATACTCGTCAATAACTCCGCATTTTTCCCGATTTCCTCAGCAAACTCCTTAGGCCATATACCCACGAGAACCCCGCCCAAGAATAAATAGCCATAAGGCAAATCCTGTTGATCAAGGCATAGGATTACCCAGGCAACATCTATATCAAAGAATTTTTCCCCAGATTCTGGAGGAGTAATCCGCTTAATATTAACCACAAGATTATAATTCTCTTTCTCCTCAAGCAACTTTCTTAAACCCTCAATAGCCTCTTCTTTCAGACCTAGATACTCACCAATTAACTCCTTAACATCCCTAAAGAAGAGTTCGAAATCCGTCTCTTCCTCAGCACTACTACCAGCGAAGAGAACCTTCCACTCCTCCATTTAACCAGCTCCAAAAATTCCCGAGAACTAGTCATCCTAAGGAATCATCCTAGTCCTCCTCTATCAGTAATATCCCCAATATAGTATATAAAAATTGATGAGAAACTAGTACTAGTCGGGAATTAATCAAGACCGATACTCTTATGAGGTATTTTCAGACAATTTTACGAATGCAAGTGGATAATTTAGAGGCATATTATGAAAAGCTTGATTTAAAGGGCTTGTTTTAAGGAATATTTACCTCACTTGGCCAGACATTCTTCGTGAGAATATCCACAAGTTTACATGGTACTTTTAAAACGAAGGTCCAGCAGAATTTGTGCGCTGGGATAAATCCCTTATCGGTTAACTTTAGAACATTTTTCTCTTTTCTAATCCATCCCATAATGCGCATCATTGTTAAGCCGAACCTCAATCCCTTTGGAAGATCTTTAAAGCTTATATTAAGATTTTTCTCGAGCATAGTAGTGCTAAACCTCCCAGCAGTAAAGAGTTGGTCAACAAGAAATCTCACGCCTCTCTCTGTTTTGCTTACAATTCTTGAGACTGTTACGGGCAATTTATTTTCTTTTAATTTCCTAATATATTCTTCTATAGAATGAACATTTATCCATTCATACCCTCCCGTAAACCCAAAAGCTCCAGCGCCGAATGATACTAACGGTCCAATCATTTCCAAATTAACTGTTGCATACTCTCCCCTTCTGCTCCATGAATATATCCTAACAGCTTTATATCCCGAGTCCTCCAGCCTCTCCCTAGCTAATAAAAGAGAGGATTCCCAAATTTCTACCGGCTGTTTAACTTTTCCATTTTTAAGAAGCTTATAACCTATACAATGAGGCGCGATCAGAGTTGGATAAACTGTGATCTCATCTGGACCTAGTTCTATCGCTTCTTCGATATCCATTCTCCAATTCTTAAGTTGTTTTTCCGCTGGAACCCCTGGTATAGCGCACATCAAATCTAGATTAATTAGTTTGAATCCTACTGCCTCGCAGTTCTCTAGTGCTTTCCTAATGTCTTCTGGAGAATGTCTTCTTCCTAATGCTCTCAAATGCGAATCATGAAATGATTGTCCGCCAATACTGATTTCGGATATTCCAGCCTCCGCCAATTTGAATACTTTATCCTCATTAACCAGATCCTCTGGGCAAGCCTCAATTCCTAACCCAACTTTAATCGCAAAGTTTGATTCTAGTTCTTCAATCAGTTTAGAATAGAATTCCGGATTCGGTATGCTTGGCGAGCCCCCACCAACATGTATATCAACAACCTCTAGGTTCTCATCCTCTAAGAGATCACCTACGAGTCTAACTTCCTCCAATAATGCCTCAGTGTACTTTTTAAAGGCTTTTTCATTCCATATCTCCCTAAAATAGGGACAATAAAGACAGAAGCTTTTGCAAAAAGGAAAATGGATATAGATCCCAATACGCTTCTCATTTAAGCTATTACGTATATTCTGAATATGATCCTCTTCACGCGATTGAATAAATCTAGCTGCGAACATCCTACTTATCATCCTTGGGAAGAAACCAAACGAATCTTCATCGAGAAACTTAGGCATTTTCTCCTCCTCAAATAGTAATACTATTTGGAGAATCTGTGTTACGAATATATAAATCTTACATACTGTCCAAAATTTTCCTTAAGAAAACTTATTCATTGAGGCCCTAGTAGGGTTTGGACGGCTTTATACCCCTGTGAGAATTATTTATATAGTATTCTCAAAAAAGCATTATGAAAGGAGTATTATCCGCTAGGAGCCGATTGGGAATACTATCTGATGCAGAAGATTGAAAAGTTCGTCTCTTATTCCATCTTTGTTCGTATCGTAATATTCCTCTGAGGTGCATGCGTACACTATTGCTGTTTTATCGTATTCTGGGAAATAAGCTACGAAGAAGAACCCTTTTATTGAGATATTCTTGTATCCTTCTTCAGCTACATCCGAGTGCGTGTACATACTTCCTATCATTAACCACCCCTCAATACCGTTCACTTCATACCTCTTAAATTCTTCTTCTGATTTCACCGCGGTATAGGGATTCGGATCACCATGCTGTGCAAGCCAGAAGTTCTGATCAATTATCGCGAATTTATAGATGGCATCTTTTACGATACTTATATCTTCCTCAGAATACCACTTTCCATCCACCCAATAAACTCCAAACCATGCCTGGTAGTATTTGCTATTAGGATTGCCTCTCTCTCCAGGTACTAAGTAGTAATAATTCGTACCATGAGCACCTAAAGGCAACCACACATAATCCATCTTAACGATCGTTAATTCCCATGGATGTGCGTCTCTAGGGACTATCAGACTAAGCGCGTCCTCTCTGCTTTCATAAAAATGATGTGCAGATAGGACTACTGGAAGTAATAGGCATAGAATCAAGAGAAGTGATATAATTGTTCTCTTTAGCTCTGTTATTTGAGGGAATTCCCGCTTAATCTTGATCAGAGCAATGTATAGGGCGAGAGTAATCAGCATAGATAGGAGAGCATCACCCCCATAACTTATAACTGCTCTCGGGATATCCGTGTATGGTAGCGTACTAGGAGCTAAGAAATTGAACATTGTCAATGCATACATATCGAATTCCATAAGCATGTATGTAAGCGGTGTGAGAGCGTAAAGAATCACTGCACTGTAGGTGTGTCTGACACCTTTACTGATTTTCGGGACTTGTACCTTATATGAAATCAAGAAGAGGATGCCTAACAGTATGAATGCTGTGAGTAAAGCGATGCCTATAAGACTCCCGAAGTAAAGCTGAAGTATTAGACCTATTAATACGCAATTTAAGAACCAGGAAAACTCAATAAATCCTCTGAAAACTTTCTTTCTCACCATAATATCAGTTAGTCCACCAACAATGAAAGCAAAAATAATGTACGCAGGTAGTCTCAAGAGAGCTATTGGATCATTAATAACTATTATATGGAGGGATATTATTGACGCAGCTTGAATAATAGTCCACCAAAATCCTAGCAAGAGAGCTGCTAAATAGATACTTGTCTTATCTAGGTACATTCCTAGGAAAGGTGTTGAGAGACAGCGAAATAGAATTGATAGAAGAGCTAAAACAAGGAAGATAAAAATCTTTTTAAAATATTGCATGCAATCACCACATATAGTAAGAAATAACTACCTTTTTAAAGATCGTTTTATCGATGCTTATTAGCTATTATAGCCTTAGAGCCGTCATCTGCAAGAACCATTTATCTCACATTTTTGATTATACGAGCTCACAGAAGCATTAGGCTTCATTGAGAATTAATAAGGGTGGTGAGAGTGGTTACTGTATCAGAGACCATTCATACTTTATATCTCTTTGGGATAACTCTAGGAGTAGCACTATTGATCTCAGAGATTTTTCGGAGATTGGAACAGTCAGAAGTAGTAGGACAAGTTTTCGTCGGTATTCTACTGGGACCTTATGTATTAGGAGTTATACGGCCGAATGAAATTTTTGAGTTCATAGCTGAGCTGGGGGCTATTATTCTCCTATTCATCGCGGGATTAGAGACTGATGTTAAGGAATTATCTAAGAGCTCTCTAGCCGCTGGTCTACTAGCCTTATTTGGAGTAATCTTATCCTTTATCCCCGCCTTTATCATACTATACCCAATAACTATGAATGCTGTATTATCTTTTTATATATCAGCAGCTTTATGCGCAACAAGCGTAGGTATAACCGTGAGAGTCTTCTCGGAATTTGGCAAACTTAAAAGCAGGGAAGCCCAAACAGTTATCGCAGCAGCGGTTGTTGATGATGTAATTTCTGTCTTCTTATTAACACTAGCAATAAACTTCGCGACAGCAAAGGAGCTTGGTTTTCAAGAAGTTTTTAACATAGTGTGGTCTATGATAGTGTTTTTTCTCGCCATGCTTGGCTTGAGCGTTATAATTACTACACATGTAGTCCCTAGATTATGGAGGTTAAAGGTTCGTGGAGCAGTCTTAATCTTTAGTATTACTCTAGCCATTCTTGCTGGATATGCAGCAGCTCAGATAGGACTATCTCCAATAATAGGAGCTTATATAGCAGGTTTAATGCTTGCTGAAACTGGTTTAAAGGATGAAATTCTGAGAGATGTTTCGCCCATAGCATTTATAACTGTTCCAGTGTTTCTTGTAAATATAGGGTTGAAGGTAAATATTAATGCATTATGGAAGGCCTTGTTCTTAGGCACAATTCTTTCCATTGTAGCTATCCTTGGGAAGATATTAAGCGGGTATCCAGTAATGAAAGTTATAAAGAATGATGAAAAACCCTCTCCATTACTTCTTGGCAGTGGTATGGTGCCGAGAGGAGAAGTAGGTTTTATATTCGCAACAATAGGTCTTACTATCGGAGTTCTTAATGATTATTGGTACGCTAACCTCGTTTATGTGATATTAGTCACAACTTTTATAGCTCCAATATTATTACGATTCCTATTAAAGAGGGGTGGTGAATGAGTGAGGCTATAAAGACGACACTCAAAGAAATCAAAGAGAATCCGGAAAAATTCATTGGTAAGAAGATACAGTTAGAAGCTAAGATTACCTTCCTGGGAAAGACACCAAGAGGGCCAACATACTCCATAAACTTGCCAGAGGATGAGGAATTCGATGTTGCATTATTAAAGTGCGATGATGAGGAAATACTTTGTTACGGACTAGAAGAACTCCCATTTGAGGAATATAACAATAAAGAAGTAATCATAGTGGGGCGAGTAGTTATAAAGAGCGGATCAATAGGTATAAAGGTTCAGGAAATTAGGCTAAAGGAGGAAGAAGAAAAGACTTGTGAAAAGTAATTTTTAAGAAAGACTCGGTAATTGGTAAAATGGAGTTGTGTATAATTGGACAACTCTGAATTAATAACTGCTCATAAAGTATTAATGGTTATGCTGACTATTACCTCAATACTATTAGTGATTAAGCTATACCTATACATCCTCACTTGGTCAATAGCAATATTTGCATATGCAATGGATACTTTATATGATTTCATAACTGATGCTACTGCTTTATGGGCTACAAATAAGGCTCTAGAACCCCCAGATGCTGATCATCCCTATGGACATGGTAAGTTCGAAGCTTTTGCTAGAGTATTTATAGGATTCTTGCTCATCTTCACTGCGTTAGAAATTTCTATTGAGAGTATTGCAAGGATGGTGAGTGGAGCTCGTTCTCTTGAAATCCCTAGTAAAGTGTTAAATATTTTAACCGGCCTAATAATCGTTTACATCATCATGGCTATGACCGAGTACATCTTCTATAAGAGAACTAAGATAAAAGTTCTGGAAGCCTCCATGTGGCACTACTTCACAGATCCTTTTTCAACCCTTATCATAATGATTTCTCTAATGGCGTCCTCGCAAGGTATGTACATAGCTGATCCTCTAGCAGCACTACTAGTATGCCTAATACTTGGGTATAGTGGGGTAAAAATTATTTTTGAAACCTCTCCGATACTGATGGATGCACAAATTATGGATCCAGAAGAAATAAGAAGAATTATCCGGAAGAACTTTGGATCATTAGTCAAGGATTGTCACAAGATAAAAACACGTACAGATGGTTTTCAGTATTATCTTGAATGCCATATATTAGTCGACCCTAACATCACAGTGAAGGAGGGACATGATATAGCTGATAAAATAGAGAAGGTTATTAGGAGGAGCTTTCCCGATAAACAATTCAGGGATGTAATTATCCATGTAGAGCCTTACGAGGAGCCCCATCAGGATTAATTAGAATACTCTTGTTTTGAATTCCTTCCTAGGATATTATTGGAATAAACCAGCATTACTTATAATTGGTGAAAACATGATTTATCCAGAGGCCATTACCTTCTGTGCGTGTCCATAATGTTCGAGGAGGCTATAAAGAAATACTTTGAGATAAAGTGCAGAGAGCTTATTAGAGTTCTGGCAGAAAGAGATTGGAAAGTTATCTTTGTGAATGATAAGGTCGAGGCCAGAGATAAGATTCTTGAAATCATCTCTGAGAGTGGATTAAGAACTATTGGCATACCTGGTTCTGTTACCATTAGGCAAATAGGGTTGATCGCAGAACTGGAGAAAAGAGGGTTTAAGATTATCCAACATTGGCTCCAAATACCTACTGAGGAAAAGAATCGGTTGCGAGTAGAGGAAACGAGGGCTGATGTGTTTATCCATAGTGCGAATGCGGTGACGATGAATGGTGAGATATTAATAGCTGATATGTTCGGGAATAGGGTTGTTGGAAGTGTACTTGGACCAAAGATGCTGATTCTTGTAATAGGGATTAATAAAATCGTTGATGATGTTCAGCAGGGGCTCCGTAGAGTACGTGAGTACGCTGCGAAAGTAAATGCATTAAGGCTAGGATTAGACCCAGGAAAAGAGTATGATTATATGATTCTCATTCTTAGGAGGAAGCCGCTCTTGATTAAGGATGCGTACATAATTATTGTAAACGAGCAATTAGGGTATTAAGTGGGTCAGGAGGGTTCCCCTTCTATGAAAGTTCTGACCCTTCTTAATCCTCTGGCGGGATCGGGTAGAGCGCTAAGAATATTTAAAAGAATCAGGAAGTTTCTCTCTTCTCTCGACTCTAAAATTGTTATTCTTAAGCCCTCTAAGCCCATTAAAGAAGTCTTCTCTAAGCTAGATATTCCTGATTACTTCGTTATAATAGGAGGAGATGGAACCGTTAGATCCGTCATAGAAGCTATGATATATTGTAACCATATCGATTCAATCATAGTTCCATACCTAGGAGGATCTGGAGGGGAATTATCCCATTATGCTGGTATACTAACTCCAAAGGATCTCGAAATAGCATTTAGTGCAGGAATTATGAGGAAAATCGATGTTTTTAAGGCGAGTGTGAGATTGTCTAATGGTGAGGAGAAAGAATTAGTGTTTGCGGCTAATCTTCAGAT
>Ga0190312_1000152_pt1 | contig 25238 bp, 28 predicted proteins | sample 487007910_MG_FD_165046 | JGI IMG/M metagenome (GOLD analysis project Ga0190312, IMG submission 165046) | Hydrothermal vent sediment bacterial communities from Southern Trench, Guaymas Basin, Mexico - 4870-07-9-10_MG | ecosystem: Environmental > Aquatic > Marine > Hydrothermal vents > Sediment ... | reverse complement strand
CCACACTACTGGACGAGTATTCATAGACATAGATATTACAAAAATCTCTTTAAAAGATGATAAGATAGTTGTTGAAGGACGTTATAGTAGTTTCCTAGAACAAAGATCATTTAAAGTAGTTCTAACTAAAGATCTTGAACTAGTAGAATATGAGTTGAAATAGTTAATTAAATTGGATAACAAGTGATCACTATGGCTACAGATGACACCAATATAACTACTATAGATAATACTAATTACAGGTTCATATTATTGCTTGGAAGCTATGATCTGGATACTAAGAGAGTTCTTAATGAACTAAAGAGAGAAATTAATAGTTTTTTTTGGTGGGAGAAATATTTATGTGTACTTACTGGATGATGTAGAGCTGTTTTTCTTTAGAGGAGAAATAGATGGTTATGCTATTGCTGAGTATAGTGAGGATAGAGGAGTTGATGTATTCTTATTTACTCAAGCTGGTGAACCTATAGAACATTCTGTCATTACTTGTACTAGTAAAGATACTATGGAAAGGGATGTATGTAAATATATTGAGTCATATATAAATGCTACAGAGTGTCGTAGACTTAGTATATTTGATAAACTAAATTTTATGATAAATTTTTCATCAGCTGTAATTATTGTTAGAGAACGAGAAGAGACACGTGGTGGAGAGATTGCAGAGTTAATATACGGTATTCTATTATGTTCTGGAAATAGATCGTGCCTTGATAAGTTCTGTCTTTTTAAGAAAGAGGGATTTAACTTATCTAGTATGATCATGGAGTTTCTTGACTACTGTAACATCTGTATAAGAACCTATAGGTTTAAGGATGATCTAATTAAAAGTGTTTTAAGGTATCTATCATACAGACTACGGTGAGATACATAGCTTAGACTATGGTATGATGAATTATTCTAGTTTGTAAGACTTTATCCTTATCTATAGGAGATATTAGCCAGTATAATTAATTAGCTATAGTAACTATATCTAGTCTAGGGGTTTGTATTTTGGTGAAGACCTTTTATTGTATGAGATGTAGTGATTGCTGTATATTCAGTAGTGCTAGTGATTGTCCAAGGGTTTTCCCTTGGGAGAGGAGGTTTCTTGAGGAGAGGGCGTGTGAGCTTGGCTTAGCTAAGCCTGTTTTTGAGCCAGAGATAGTCTTTCTTGATCGTGGAGCTAGTGTTTATGTGGTACTGTTGTATAGATGGGTTATTCGTGGAAGGTGTTTGTTTAATAGAGATGGTAGGTGTATTATACATGGAGAACACCCACTAGCTTGTAGAATGTATCCATTGATCATAAACTATAGTGATCGTACTTTAAGGGTTAGCCTACAGTGTAGATGGGTTAAGGAGAATAGAGACCATGTACTAAGTGGTATTGATCCTTCAAAGGTTTTCTCTAGTGAGTTAAAGCCTGCTGTTGAAGCATTTACTTATATTAGTTTGATGATGGAGACTGCTTATGATAGTGGATGGGTTGAAGTTGATCCAAAGGAGCTTGGTTCTAGTAGAGAGATTGTAGACTACGACCTATACGTTAGTGGTGATAGATAGGTCTTGGTTGATTGGAGGATTGTTTATAGAGAGATTAGAGTAGAGAGGATTAGTAGTGATGCACGTAGACTTGCTAGAGAATACAGCTATAGACCATACATGGTTCAGAGATATATAGAGATGCTTGGTTATGATGAGACACTAGAGCTTCTAAAAGCTTTTGAGAAAAAGCCTAAACCAGTTATTAGATGCAATGATCTAAGGGTTGAGTGTAAATGGCTTATGGAGAGACTTGAAGAACTCGGTTTTAAACTAGAACATATAGACTGGAGCCTCCATGGATACCGTGTATTAAAGGAGCCTAGGCAGCCAAGCCTTGGAGCTACACACGAGTATCTTAAAGGATACTATTACATACACCGTGACAGCCCACCACTAATACCTGGACTACTACTAGAAGGGGATAGGGAGCCAAGAAAAGTTCTTGATACATGTGCTGCACCTGGTGGTAAAGCTACACATTTAGCCCAGCTTATGAGTGGTGAAGGACTTGTAGTCGCCAACGATCTTGTTCTCTACCGTTTAGTAGCATTAGTAAGTCATGTACTCCGTATGGGCTTTAGAAATATAGTTGTTACATGGAGTGATCTTAAGAAACTACCTAGACTACTGGAGACTAGGTTTGCTAGAGTACTTGTTGATGCTCCATGTAGTGGTGAAGGAGTTATAATGTTTGATCCTAGTCGTAAATTTAAGACTACACAAAAAGATCTAGCAGTTATTGTTGCAAGAGAGATCGGGCTTTTAGAAGCAGCTTTAGAACTTCTAGAGCCAAATGGCTTGTTAGCATATGTCACATGTAGTATAGCTCTAGAAGAGAACGAGTATGTTGTATCAAAGATACTAGCTAGAAACCCTAGTATTAAAGTGGTTAAACCACCAGTAAAGTTGTTTAAATGGAGTTCTGGAGTGAAAGAGTATATGGGTTTAGAACTAGACTCTAGTGTAAGAGAGTGTATTCGTGTATGGCCGCACATACATGGAACTATGGGTATGACTATATGCTTACTAACTAAGACTTAGGAAAAATAAGTACTCAATCTATACTTAAGGCTCTTTAGCTAGTAATATAGTGTGTTTAGTAAGTATTTAGATTCTTTAGCATGTATAGGTACTTTATCTATTTTCTACATTGCATTAATCAAGGCCTTATCTCTAGTCTTTAATAATGTGTTATGGATGATGTTGGTAGCTAGTAGTTTTTAAATACATCTTTACTAAACTATATTATTATTGTATAATACTATGGTAGCTACTGTTGGGTGGGTTTATCATTAGTGGGGGTTTCTTAGCCAAGGCTCTATATGTGACAATGGTTGTACTAATACTTTGTACTTCAGCTAGTAGTGGTGTTAAAGTAGTTGATGTTGATGTTATTGATTATGGTAATAATACTATGAGAGTGAGTGTTCTCATAAAATCTAATGAGAGTATATATAGAGTTGTTATAGCCTATAATGGAGTAAATAGTTCAGCTAGGTTAGTAAGGGGTAATAGATCGATTGGTCTGTGGACTACACTATTAAGCTATAGGAGAGGATGTAGTAACATCACTATCTATATAATCACTACTAGTAGAGTCTATAAGGAGGCTACTAGAGATGTATGTTTACCATTTAAATCAATTACAAAAACTAATAGAAGTGTTACTACCAGAGTAGCTGGAATAAACATAGTTGCAACACATAAGGGTACTCCTAGTCCATATATATCATACATTGGTTTTACACCAACAACTAGTACAAGTAGAGCAGATATTACACAGTCTCTAATTATAGTTGGAATAGTTGTTATAGCAATACTTATTATTATAACATCAGCTTATATATGGAGTAAAGACTAGATTATATGCTGATCACTTATATGTATGTGTCTCTCAACAGGTATAGCTGCCTCTCCATAGACTAGTCGAGTATTTTCAAGAGTAAGTACTTCTTCAGGTCTACCTATGATAAAGATCTCTCTATTAATCAGTATGACTAGATCAGTGTATTTTAGGAGAAGCATTGGATCATGGCTTGTAACAATAACTAGCTTCTCTCTACGAAAACCAGCTATAAGTCTAGCAATCTCAACTCTACCAGCAGGATCAACTGATGCTAGAGGCTCATCTAATAGTAGGATTGGAGGGTTATGGACTATAGCTTTAGCTATAAGTACTCGTTGTCTCTCACCACCAGATAGTTTCCAGAAGTTATAAAACCACTTAGCTCTCTCAAGACCAACTTCTTCTAAAACACATGCTATATGCTTCTTCACTTCTCTACGAATCCATAAACGTAAACCTATACCCTTATGCATCATATAACTAGCTGACACTAGCTCCCACGGTGTAATAGGGTAGTATGTATTAGAATACATGATCTGTGGTACATAGCCTACATAAACACCAGCTCTCTCTGGATAACTAGTTACATCAACACCATTAACATAGACTCTACCACTAACTGGTTTAAGTAAACCAACTATTGTCTTTAACAGTGTTGTCTTACCAGCACCATTAGGGCCAAGAACTTGTATAAGCATGGGCCCCTCTAATCTAAAGTTCAGTTTATTAGATAATGCTCTACCGTTGTAGCCTATAACTAGGTCTTTTGCTTCAATAACTGGCTTCAAATAACTCTCCTCTTGTGCACACTCTAAGTTAAATTTATAAATAAATGTACACAAATAAGCTTATTGGTGTCTAAGGATATTGAATAAGAAAGCACTAGTAATGCTATTGATCATACCAATACCTATGATACCTTTAACTAGTAATGGATTGTTGATAGTAGTCACATTTCCAAGTCTAGTATATGATGTTAAACAACTAGCATATATTGACGACACAATAGTATCTATAGTACCCTTTGGAGCAGATCCTCATGAATACCAGTTAACACCAAGTGATATAGACTTGCTTAAGAAAGCAGATATTATTATATCAACTGGCCATACATCTTTTGAGAAAGACATTAGATTGAGGGTTGAGAGTAGAGAGTTTAATGGAGTACTAATTGAGATTAATAGCCTTGAAGGTATTGTTATTAAAGATAACCCTGTTACTCACCAACCAAATTATCACATGGTTATATATGATCCATATAACTACATGGTTTTTATAAGGTATTTAGGAGATGTTATGAGTTCTCTAAGGCCAGTGCTTAGCCAATACTATAAAACTAGAGTAGGAGATGTACTATCTAGAGTAGAAGGTATTGTAGAGAATTCTCCTAAACTAAACAATTGCATAGCTGTAGCAGACACTCCTTTAACACAATATGCTGTATCATGGACTGGTATTAGTATACAATACCTAGTTGTTAAAGAACATGGTATGCCTGCTTCACCAAAGGATATAGAGAATATTGCCTATAGTCTTGAGAAAGGGTTTATAGACATAGTTGTTGTAACAGAGCCTATTAGTAGTAAAGCCAGTAGTCTATTAGTAGAACTTGCTAACAAGTATGATGTACCAATAGTCTATGTTAAAAGCCCTCTTATAAACAAGTCTATAGTTGATAAACTAGACTATATAGCTAGCCAAATAAGTTCTCTAGAGATAAATGCTCCACAATCTATAGAGACACATAGTGTTTCTAGACAATACTATATGTATCCTCTAACAAGCATACTAGTGTTTTCAATGATAGCCCTTACACTATACATAATATATAGGAGTGGTAGATAGCTATGTATGTGCTAGCTATAATACTATGCATCATCATAGCCATGGTCTCTATAACACTAGCCATTATATCAAACCCTATATGGGTTATAGTAATGCTTTCAGCAACTATAGCTTATGGATTCCTAAGTCCAGTAATAGCTTCCCGCCGTCTATACTTTCTAGCAAGTGCTTCACCACACTCAGCACTACTTGCTACAATAACTGCTATACCGTTAGCCATGTCTACACCTATAAACAATGTTTATTTCTGGGCTTTAATTGTAGGACTTATTCTCATATACTTTGTCGGATACCTGATACACTCTGGTTTAGACCCTGACATAGCTACAGCTTTATTTGTATCATTTACTTCATCAACTAGTGTTATAGCTTTATACTATGTTCTTACAAGGTATCCTATAGAAACAGATCTTACTACAATAATTATTGGAGACCCGTTACTCTCTAACTGGAGCGATGCATTAATAGCATCCTCTATAGCACTAGTTTCTCTAGTATTCATTATTGTAAGTTATTGTGAACAAGTATGTATTGGTGTTGATCGTGTTTCTACACGTTTAACTGGTATACGTGTATGGTTCTACGACCTCATAGTTTTTACACTACTAGCACTTACAACAGTTCTTCTTATACGTATAGTTGGTTTTGTACTAGAGCATGTACTTATACTACTACCTGCTTCAATAGCTATAAATGTCACAGATAGTGCTCGTAGAGCATTATTTATTAGTGTATTAGCTAGTATAGTAGCTGGTTTAACTGGTTTATATATGGCAATACTATTTGATATAGCTCCAGCTGGTGCAACTGGTTTAACACTACTAGCTATGTATGTAGCTGGATTATTGTTAAGGGGGTCATAGAACATGGCTAGAAGTAGTCGTAGGAGAAGGTTTGGTATATCAATACCAGAGGATATGGCTAACGAGCTTGATCAGCTGTCTAGTAGGCTAGAGATCGATCGATCAAGTATTGTTGAAATGGCTTTAAGAGAGTATATTCATGATCAACTATATAATCTTATTGAACACAAGTGTACTGGCTTGATAGTTATTATAGGCTCTGTTAAACACGGTAGTCTATCAAGTGTTATGGAGGAGTATAGGGATATAGTTTCTATGTATAACCATGTGCATGCTGGAAACCAGTGTATTGAGACAATAGTTGTATCTGGCTTGTCTAGTAGAGTTGTTGAGCTTTATAAAGCGTTATCTAGTCTAGGCTGTAGGGTAAGGTATATACCTATATCATTTAGTAGTTTAGAGAAAGAATAGATGCGTTGTTTCTAGGTATCCCATAGAGCATAAACTATTTTTACATAAACAAGGTTGTTACTAGTAATGTAAAGGTTATACTTGTTGTTAAGTGTGGTGCATGAACGTATGGTTGTTGTAAGCATTACACCAGAGATTGCCCTAGATCATGTACACACTTATGCTGGAGGACTAGGGGTTCTAGAAGCTGATAAGTTCTATACAGCATCACGTATGGGTTTAGACTATCTAGTACTCAGTATATTCTATAGGAGAGGCTATGTAGAATACAGTTTTGATGGAGAAACACCAATACCAGTACCACAGAAACAGCCCGAGAGTGCATGGGATCTACTTAAACCATGTGAAGAGTTTAGCATAAGCCTACGTGGTGAAGAAGTTATTGTACGTCCATGGATGTACAAACTCGGTTCAGCTAAAGCAGTACTGTTTGAAGCAGTATGTCCTAAATGGGCTCGTGTATTAACTGATCAGGTTTATATAGAGAATAGTATGGAGGAACAGTTTCTAAGATACGCTTTCCTAGCTAAAGCTAGTGCATATTATCTAAGAGAATATGTTGGATTGGAGAACGTTAGTGTTATAGATCTACAGGAAGCACATACATCACTAATACTTCTAGCACTACCGCTAGAGAACCGCTACCGACTAGTAATACACACCCCAGGTCCATGGGGTCATCCAGGGTTTCCAGGAGACTTTATTGCCCGTGAGTTCGGTAGTTTTCTTGGAGACTATGTTGTATTGACTGAAATGGCTCTTGAACGTGTTAGCGTAGTATTTGTTGTATCTAGTAAGCAACTTGATATTATTGGGCGTGTCTTCCCTAGATACGCTGGTAGGATGAAGTATGTTACTAATGGTGTTGATATTGAACGCTGGATGCATCCTAGACTACTTAAAGCTTATAGAGAAGGTGCTTTATCAAGAGAAGTTGTTAAAGAGGTTAAGGAGGAGACTAGGAGGGAGCTAGAGTCTATTATTAATAGTAGGTATAAGAGTGGTGTAGAAATAGGTGAACGTATAGTAGTTGGATGGCTACGTAGGCTATCACGTTATAAGAGACCTTACTTTATAGCAAGGTTTATAGAGGAAAACCCTGATGCACCAGCATTCTTCATACTAGGTGGTAAACCACATCCACGTGATAGTGATGGACTAGGTTATGCTAGGTGGTTCCGACGCCTCCACCTTAGATTGAGTAATGTAGTCTATATACACGATTATAGTGTTGAGATTGCTAAGAAGATCTACCCAGCTGTAAATCTATGGCTGTTTACACCATTTAGTGGATGGGAAGCATGTGGTACAAGTTATATGAAAGCAGGTGTTAATGGAGCACCAGTACTTAGCAGCCGTGATGGAGGTGTATTAGAGATTGTAAAGGATGGAGAGAATGGATGGCTATTTGGTGAGGACATTAGAGAGTTTATAAACATATACAGTGATCAGAGAGCACAAGATATTGATAGTAGAGAATATGAAGAGTTTAAAAAGAAGCTACTATGGATTATAGACCTCTACAACAGTGATCGAGAGAAATACTATGAAATATCATTAAATACAATAAACACGTTTACACCAAGAGTTGATATAGCTAAAGCACTTAGACAATACTATATCCAATACTAGAGTCTCTCTAAAACTATATGTCTCACTCTTACTGTATAAATAATCAATGCCTAATTCATATAGTTTATGACTAGTGATGCTAGTTTAAGACTAAATCCCTATCTTTGATATATGTATTAATACTATTTATACATGTTATTTAAACTACATAGTTAGAGATACTATACATTTTATCATACTTATAGAAAAGTTAATAATGGAGTATACACTATTACTATATGAAGAGCTGTAAATAAGATGGAGATTGATAAAAAGGATTATAAAGTGTTATTTAAAGTCTTCTCAAATGATCTAATTATATCTATACTCACAATACTATCTAGTAGAGACTCTTATCCAAGAGAGATCTCCCGTATACTTGGTGTTAGTGAAACAACAGTATCTAGAAAACTAAGGTATCTTGAAAGAATTGGTATTGTTGAAAGCAAGTGGAAGTATGTTAGAGGAAGGAATGCTAAGATCTATAGACTTGTTGTAAGAGAGTTTATTGTATTAATAAAGCCTTCAGGTATAACTATAGTTGTTAATAAGGGTGTTGAGGGTAAGGAGAGAAGTTATGTAAAGGATACATCATACTCATCTACAATACCATGTGTTAAAGGATTTATTGGAAGAACTAGAGAACTAGATCTACTACATAATAGTGAGAAACCAGTTGTAGTTATATGGGGATTTAAGGGTGTCGGTAAGACTAGTCTTGTAGCAAAGTATGTTGGTAGTTTAAACAAGCCTGTACTATGGATAAACCTTGATCCATCAATAGACTTGGCTAATATATTGTGGAGAATAGCTTTATTCTCTAATACACTAGGTTTCAGTAAAATTCTTGATCATCTAAAAGGATATCTGTATAATACAAGCAATTCTATAGAATTGCTTGTAGAGTTTCTTAATAAAAATGATGTAGTTATAGTTTTTGACAACTATAGTGAACTTGTTGACTATAGAGTTAAGGTTTTTATACACAATATTATTAGTAGGATTAAGAATTCTAAGATCATAGTTATATCTAGAGAACTACCAGAGAAACTAGTATCATCTAGTAATGTGTTTACACTAAGACTTCATGGACTAGACTTTACTGATGCTCTTAAATTTGTTAGAGAACGTGGTGTTGTTATTAATGAGAAGGATTTCTTAAAGATATACGAGTTATCTAAAGGTATTCCAGTTCTTCTCCTATTATTTATAGACTCGTTAAAGGATGGCGGGTTTGATAGAGAATATATTGACCACTATTGTTTATACATAGTTGATAGTATATGGAGGCTATATTATAGTGATCTGGGTAGTGATGAGAAGAGAGTTGTTGAAATACTTGCTACACTTATGGATAGTGTTCCTAAAGACTTGTTTAAAGAGATTGGTGATATAGAGGATCCTAGTGTTGTTGTTAGAGAGTTGTTGTTGAAAGGGTTTATAGATGTTGTTAATGAACATGTTTCTCTACACGATATTTTTAGATTTATTGGTAGTAGGCTGTCTAGTAGTAAGAGGAGTATGTATTATAGAATTGCTGGAGACTATTACCGTGTTAATGCTAGAGACTTCTATGACTTATTAAAGGCTATAGAGTACTATATCGATTCCGGTTGTTATAATAGTGCTTTAGATATTATTAAGGAGAGACTGTATAGTGGTGGACTACACTATAGTCTTTACGCTAGAAAATACCTTTCTCTACTTAATAAGCTAGTTGATCGAGTTGATGATAAAGAAATTATCTTGTGTGAGAAGGGTAGTGTAGAGTCTAGTCTTGGATACTATGGAGATGCTCTAGAAGATCTTAGGAGTTGTTTAGAGAGTTTGAAAGGAGCTAGTGATGAATATTTGTTAGTGCACGTTTTACTACAGCTTTTAAGAACACATATTGATCTAGGATCAGCTGATTCTATAGTGGGTGAGATTGTTAAAGAAGTTAGAAACCGCACTAGCTTTATTAGAGAGAGTGGTGATTATAGACTTTTATATAGAGTATATAATGAACTAGCTCTTGTAGAGTTGTTTAGAGGTAATCCTAGAGAGGCTTTAAAGTATGTTTTAAAAGCCCATGGCATTGCTAAAGGGTTTGGAGAGCAGTTCTATAATGGATTGACTATGCTGTACTTGGGTATAACCTATATGTATCTTAACAACTATAGTAAAGCTTATAAGTGTTTTAAGAAAGCTGTTAGAGTGTTTAACTCTATTAGCGATAATTTCCATAGAGCTGTTTCAGAGTTTCTGCTAGCTAATACACTATTATACTTTGGTAGAGTTAGTAAAGCTAGTGAGTATGCTAGCAGATCCTATCTAGTTTTTAGAGGTTGTAAGAATATTGGATGGACTACACGCTCTCTCATATTATTGTCAATGATTAGTTTATGGAATAACTGTTTTGATGAAGTAATAGACTATACTGCTAAAGCACTACTACTAGATAGTAGTGGGTTATCTAATAGTCTAAATAGAGCTAAGTTGTTGAATATTATTGCTAAGTATCTTAAAACAAGTGACCCAGTTTATCTTAAGAAACTTGTTAGAGCTGGTAGTGGGAGTTTTAGAGACGTATATGATGGTGGTGTTTTTAAGAAGTTTATTAGGGAGTATCTTACACGTATTGGTGAAGAGGATTTAATGAATAAATTATTTAACCAAATACAGCAACCTCCTTAATCAGCCTACCTTCTACAAGCCTTCTATATGATAGATTAGACGCTATACTATCATAGGGTTTATCATGGAGTATCCAGTAGGCCATGTTTAGTCCAGTAACAGGTGCTATCATAAAACCGTGTCCACTAAAACCAGTTGCTACATATAATCCATTAACCTCATCTATAGGTCCTATTACTGGGTGGTGGTCTGGTGTCATAACATAGTATCCTGTCCAATACCTTAGTATATGTACGTTAGCTAGCCATGGAAGGTACCTTGTCCACGTATTTGCTGCTTGGTATAGGAAGTCTATTCTATTAGATAATGGGTTTCCAGGGTTCTCAGGTACTTCAGCACCTATTAGGAAGTTTCCATCCTTAACCTGTACTATATAGCTAGAGCTAGACCAGTCTATAAGTAGTGGTTTAAAGTGTTCACGATAACGTTCAGTTACAAGAGCATGTCTAGGTAGATTCTCTAATGGTAAATCAATACCAGTTGTCTTAAGTATCTCTCTAGAACCATAGCCTGCTGCTACAAGGACTTTATCGGCCTCATAGAAGCCCCTATTAGTGACAACACCCTTTACACAATTATTCTCAACAACTATTTTCTCAACACACGTGGATGTATAGAACTTTACACCATGTTCTCTAAGATACTTGTATAGTGTAAGAACTGTTTCAAAACAACAAGCCTTACCAGCTAGTGGGTCGTAGACACCAGCTAATATATTATCAGTGTTTATAGAGGGTACATAATCTCTAACCTCCTCTGGATCAAGGAACCTTGTTGGTACACCAAGACTGTTCTGAAAACCTACATATCCTTTAAAAGCCTCTAGATCACTCTCACGTGTAAGCAACCATATATAGCCTCCTCGCTCATAAGCTACGTTATGCTCTATGGAGAACTCTCTCCAAAGCTCAATAGAGTGTTTCATCAACAATATGTGTTCACGGCTAGTAAATGATGCACGAATACCAGTAGCACATCTATAGCTACCGCCAGAGCCAACATACCTCTTCTCAAAAACAACAATATCGCAAAAACCCTCTCTAACAAGGTAGTAAGCTGTAAACAAACCAGCAACACCGCCGCCAACAACACCAACAACCAAGGAAGCTCTCACCCCTCACTCTCCTTAAGAAAATACTTAAACTCAATAGGAGATAATGGAGGACGGTTACCGGGGATGTAGAGTTCATCAAACCCCTTACCAGTCTTACGAGCAAGAATACGGGCTACAATAGGGAGACAGTGAGATCCCTGGCAAGCACCCATGCCGATCCTAAGCCTACGCTTAAGACTCTCAAGATCCCTATAACCCTCCTCAATAGCCTCCAACACATCAGCAAGAGTAACATCCTCACACCTACAAACAATAACCCTACGAGCATCCAACAAGAAACACCAAATAGTAATAATATAACAGCTAGACAAAAAACCTTTACCTAACAGGAGAGACAAGAAGACGAGACAAAGCAACCAAAAACCTAGCAACCTCATCCCTACAACAACCCATAACACCACCACCTCTACAACCACTACAACACCCAACTAGATCATTGAAAGCTTCTAAAACACCAAAACCGTTATCACAACAAACACCCTTCCCAACAGCAACACCTACAGAATAAAGACAAGCAACACTATGTCCCATAGATGATGCAGTCAACGCCTTCTCCTTAATTAAGTGTTCAAAAAGCATCGTTAATTCACTATAGGACTCAAATACTTTAGCATTCATCCATACACCTCTTTGAGCTAAAGAATACGATATAATTAATGTCATAAAGAATTCCTTGCAAATCCCCTTTCTATTAAGAAGATCTTGTATATTCCTAAACAACTTATTCATACCTTCATAGCCAATATAGATACTTGGCTCTGGTACTATAGCTTTAAGTCTCCTACACAAACTCTTCCTAATACCATGGTTTCTACAGAAGAAGCCAAGAACATTATATAGCCAGCTAATACGTAGTCCAAGATAACCCACACTACCTAAATCCCAAGTGAATAAGGAGTCTCTATAGATAACAGCCATGTTCTCCAAGAGATCAAGTGCTTTCTCAACAAAATCCTCGATAAAACCTGGTTGAGACATACATGTGTTGCTGAGAAAATCATAGCTATAGCTATGGTATAAAACCCTAATCGTATCCTCAGGTAGATTATAATATCTATATAGTTCAGCCCATAGTTCAGCATATTTCTGGGCTTTACTAAAACACTCACTTTCACAACAACCACTAATAGTCTCTATAAGAGCCATACGCTCCAACATAGCTAGGCTATAGAGTATAATAGACGCTATACTCTCTCTGTATTTCTTTAACACATAGTCTTTAAACAGCTCATCCGCAGCACCATTATACTCTATGTTGCAAAAGCATAGCAGTTCTCCAAATGATGTCTCATTGAGTAACTGATCAGCAGTATTGTCTACATATTCCTTCAAACCCTCTAGATCACTCTCTTCAACACCCGATCTAAAGCTGTTATAGTCTATATTGAGTCTATTAAAAGCTCTCTTTAAAAGCTCTTCACCTTCACTAATACTTAGGTACCCACGTGTGCTATCTACTGCCAGAGCTATCTCCATAGATGCTATACCATATTTTAATAAACCAGACACACTAACTTCTTTACCTATAACTTCTTCTCTATAGAACCTATATACCTCTTTAGCATGCTCCTTTATTGTTGTTTCCTGCGTTATTCTAGCTAAATCTCTTAGAACCCATGTTCTTACTGCTATAGAGTACGGGTCTTTACTACTACTGTGTTGTCTATATAGTTTTTCTAGAGCTTCTACTAGCTCCTTAGTTCTTGGTATGTCTATGGTTTGTGATAAACTTGCTAATATGCCGTCTAGGAGCCTTAGTGTTTCTACCAAGTGTTTGGTTGTTAATGGTTTCTCCATCCAATTAATTATATAATTTATTGTTTCTTCTAGATGCTTTTGAACGGATGCTATCTCTCTTGATCTATAGACTAGTGCTTTTACATGGGCTTCGTATAATATGTTTTCATCTATGGTTTCATAATCTTTTTCTTGTATTAGTTGTTCAGTAACCTCTAATAGCTCAGTTATGTATCTGGGTACATGTAGTGTTCTTAGTATTGTGTTATAGATTGTTTTTAGTATTATTTCCTTATCTATCTTATCTAGTTCTATATTGTCTAGTGGTAGGTATCTCCATACTCTTGACAACTTGTATGTTTTACCATAGTATTCTTTTAGATACCTATGCGGGTGTTGAACTGGGGTTTCTTCTAATATTATACCTAGTATATCCCAGTTTAACTTGGTTTTTGTCTGCTTAGCTAGTTCTTTTAGTAGTCTATAGTTTATGTATTCATACCTATTTAATAGGTATAGTATTATCTTATAGAACTTGTAGGATGTGTTATGACATATTCTTTCTACTAAGCTTTCACCTATCTTACTCTTATCTATATACAATAGTTCTTCTGGTTTCAGAGTTGCTAGTACTAGTGTTTTCCATGGAGAACCCTCTCCTAGAAGATATAGCTCATTCAATGCATACTTGGTGTCTAATCCATGTAACCCATACTTCTCTAGCAGTTCTCGTACTCTATTTTTACTCCATACGTGTCTGTCTAAACCTATCTTTTCCATCCCTAATTCTCTGTCTCTACATTCTCTCCATAGTTCCTTTAGTTGTTCTTCTAACCAATCAGTATCTCTAGCTATCAGTACTAGTCTTGATCTTTTATACCTAGTTTTATCTACAACACCTTTATGCATGGTTGATAATATGTCTAGTAGTGTGTATGCTATATATTCAAATAATCTCTTTTTACTCTTTAGACTATAGTCTAGTTTATCAATATCTCCTAAGTCATCAACAAGTATTGTAATATATGGTGTTTTATGTATAGTTAATCCTTTCTCAACAACTATATGGTCTAGTATCTTTCGTGGGTTAAGACCCCATATAGCTTCTAACAGTACTCTCTCCTCGCTAGTTATCTCATAGTATATGCCTTTCGACAATATCTTTTTGAATAAGAGTATTGGTAAACCTATTATTGACCCAATTAGTGTCTCAAAAACATCAATTATAGCTCTCCTACGTTCCACTCTTACAGTTATTAGTCCATGCTCTATAAGTGCTAGCATCAGCCCTAATGATACTATTGTGTATAGAGATTCTCTAACTATTTCCCTCTCTACACCCTCTTTTTCTGGATAGAAGACTGGTATCTCAATATATGTTAGATCGTTTTCATGGTATATTATTATTGGTGTATTCTCTCTAACCCATTTAAGGAATTGTTTTAAAGCACTAATCTTTCTATCTGGGTTACCGCTTCTCCATTTTCAAGTATTTCTAGTGATGGTGGGTTTATTGTTGCTAGTCTTATAGCTTCTACTTTAGAGCTTGGCTCAAGCCTTATATGTATGACTATACCCTTGATTTTCTTGAGTAGTACATGGAGTGCTAGTGTTGTTTTACCAATACCCCTCTCTCCTCTAAGAAAGACTACATCATGCTCCTTAATAGCCTCCTCTAACTCCTCCTCAATACCAGTTTCTACATAGCCTCCACTATTACATCCAAGAATTATCCTATCAATCGTCCCTAATCTATGTCTATTAGACAATAGACTATAAAACCTCTACAATACTCTATAAACTATATAAATACCTTATTCTATGATATAAAAGTTGCTATAACAAAAGCTACTAGTTAATACATAGATATAGTTTAAACGTTCTTCTATAGTAGATTCTCTATTGTCTCCTCTAAATCCTTGTCTAGTGTCTTAAATTCTGTATAAAGTCCTTTTGATAAACATTTTAGCCATAGTATGATATAATAGTGATCTCTTGTTTTGATTAACTTGTTATAAGACCTATTACTAATAACACTCCCCACTAGTTCCTCTAATTTACTAGTAAATCTATATGCTTCATTATATGGTATATTAGAGACTATGACTTTATTCTTAGAGGCTTTATCTCTTAAAAACCTATACTGATTTATAACCCTAACAGTGTATTCCTTAAATAACTCCTCTAACTGTTTCCTACTCTTATCTCTTAAACCACTCCTCTTAAGAAACTCTTTCATATCAGAGATTAGCCTTGACTTAACCCTATTTATAGCTGAAATAGCTGTTTCAAAACAATATGTTTGAGGCTCTATTATAATAATACTGTCATCCTTAACCAATTGTTTAACTAGTTCATCTGGAGAGCATGACGCATCTACTATAAGTATCTTCTTACATGCATGCTTCCTAAGTACACTTAGTATGTTGTCTAAGTTATTAGTTAATGTCTTACTAATGGTCTCCAAGGCTCTAGATCTCCTTTCCCTTTTCTATATGAGAGAGCAGTAGATCCCTATATAGGTCTTCAAAACCCTTTATATAGTCACTAATGTCTGGCTCTACTACTCTATAGTATCTACTTGGTTGTTCTTCTAGTGTATATAGCCTCACTTTCTCTCTATCAAGTATCCTGCCTATAGCCCATGCTATTGTGTATAGACTGTGTGTAGATACTAGAATAGAAACTCTCTCATTCTCCTTAACAATACTATATAGGTAATCTAGTAGTTTAATAAGTGTCTTAGGATATAAGTGAGCCTCAACCTCGTCTATTAAAATAACTAGTCTATAGTCTCCACGAATCCTCTTAAGTAGTTCAAGCAACATTATATCTACGATAACCTCCTTAACACCATCTGATGTAGTCTGTATTTCAGACTCATAGCCAGTCTTATGTCTATATACTAGTCTATTATCTTTAACTACTAGTTCACCAGTTTCAAAACTATTGAATATCCTTCTAATATTCTCATAGAATTCTCTATTGAGAGCTAGTAGCGTAACTGCTGATGTATAGTATAGGCTATTAATGATCATTATTGTTGGCAACGGTATTAGTGAGTAAGCTAGTTTATAAGCTATAGTCTCTTCTGGTTTAACTCTAGTTTCTACAATTAATTCTTTAGACATTCTTTCAACTAACCTACTATGTAGCGTCTTTATAGCTTCAACAATCTCTCTACCTTTAAGAGCTTCAATAAACGTCTCTGGGATCAGGGCTTCATAGAGTTGTTCTAATAAGCTATATAACACTATCCTTGTGGATGGGAGATATAGTGTTAACAACTTATTATCAACACCAATCATTTCACTAGATAACCTACTAGTAACCAAGTACTTATTATCAACAGTTATATCAACATCCTCAACTCTATAGAACTCCCTAACCTCATAAAAGACTGTCTCTAAACCAAATAATCCATAAGTTATACCAGCTATATAGCCTAACAATATAGACTTACCAGTAGCTGGTGGACCATAGACTATAGCTAAGCTGTTATCAAGAACGATCTTGGTATCAGTAACTGGTCCAAGTCTCCTAATGCTAATAGTTAATGGAGTCACTATAGTATCCACCAATTGATACCATAGTATAATTAGGGCTAATAAGGATGCTTATTTAGGAAAAACATACTGTTAAAGTCTATTAAAGGATAGTTAGTCATACATATCTCTTTAGGAGAAAACATATTGTAATGCTTAAGTTTTCCAGTAATTATATCCAGGGCTTACTCTACATTAACAGTAGTTCTAGTGGTTTAAGTTCTCCTGTAACTGGGTCTATTTGCAGTCCTAGTTCTTCTAGTGTGACAACACCTAGTAGGTAGACGTTTTCTTCACCAAAAACAACTATTGTATGTGTTCTAAGACTGTTTAATTCAATACCGATCAACCCTACATCATATTCTCTAACACGGTTATCAGCTAGTCTAAACCTACGCTTACCAACTGGTTTAACACCAAGTTCCTCTAAAAGACTAGATGGTAGGACAGTATAGATAGCACCAGTATCTGCTAATAGTGTCACATAAGCTTCTCTAGAAGGATCATCTATATTCCATATCCTAGCCTTAATCCTTACATAACCCATATACTTATCCCCCTTAAACAAGATGTTTCCAACTACTTTATTATAGATTATCCAATAAGATCTACTAGCTATGTCTTAGAGAGTGTTTAGTTTTCTCTAGTATAATTTATGTAGCTTTGGGTTCTAGTGTTACGTATAGTGTTGTTATAATGTATGTTGCACAATTTATGACTACATAGATTGTTGTTCTTACATAGACTCTACTCTACCATCAATCTAGTCCACTAGGGTATACATAGTCTCTTCACTATCACCTACCCTGATCCTAAGTATTGTTACTGTATATGTTGTAGCTTATATTTTGGAGTGCTGGCGGTGTTGTTGGTACAATATAGTAGTACTTATTAAAATCACCTATGGAAGTCTCCCCTACCATTTGTAGCATAGTTCCACATTATTATTGAGCATGGTTTTGGCTGTCCCTTTGGAGTCACACCAGTTTTCTGCATAGAGTATTATTGATGTGTCATTAATCAATCATGCTGTATCATAAGCCTATACAGTAGAGTTTCCAAAACCTTTGACAGTAGCCTATGTTGACTCACAACTATGTATACACAAGTGTATACGTTCACCACATTCATTAAGTCTCTCATACAACATATCTGGCAGTGTCCGTGCACTAGTATCTCCAACACATAGTGAGTGGTAGGGGTTATTCTGGCTTAGCTTTCACCAAGAACATGCTTTACTTATGGTTAACAAGATAATAGGTCATCATATTAGTTTAGGAATAGAAGATGTCTACCATAAGCCTACTCTATCCTAATAGCTCTAATATCCAATGCCTTATCATGTGGAACTTCTACAGTCACAACCCATGTCTTACGATAACTCCATACACGTACAATCCTACCCTTACCAACAACCCTGCCCCCACGATCAAGTAGTGTAGCCTCTAGTCCAACACGTGGTTCTGGTAAAAACTCATAGGGTAGTGTGACATAGCCTTTATCAGGCTTGGAGACATCTACAACAAAGATAGCTAATCCAGGGCAATAGCCTACACACACTCCACAACCAGTACACTTATCCCAGTCAACACGGGGTAACCCATAGATCTTATCCATAGATATAGCGTTACGGGGGCAAGCATAAACACATATATCACATGGTATCATTTCAGGACACTCAACTATAACAACAGGGCCCTTTCTCAAACGATCCTCTGGAGGGGCTAGACCAAGATCTCTAAGCTCATCAACACTAATATAGCCTCTCTCCTTAAACCCCACTATAGAACACCAAACCACTCTAGTAAAAACATTAATAATAGAGATATAGGTTAAGCTATAATAATCTTATCACTAGAAGTGTCTTGGAGATAGACTAGCTACTGTCTACGTGGTTAAGGTATTTTAGGTATTAAATCTATAGCTTAGATTGGTTGTTGAACTTGTTTATTGATAGAGAGTATAGGACACTAGCTAATGTACCTTTCATAGATAGAGTTAGAGAGTATGAGTGGATTAGAGAAAGAATTGGTAAGAGCTCGTTTATAATTCTATGGGGTCCAAGGAATATTGGTAAATCTGAACTATTAAGATACTCTTCATGGAGATTGTCTAGAGAGGGGTATATAGTATACTATATTGATTTTAGAAGAGAAGCTCTTAGTGAGTTATTGAGGGTTTATGGAGTTGATCTAGAGTCTAGGCTTTTAAATGAACTCTATGGTTTATTGAGAGATAGTAGGTTTATTAGATTAGTTGAAGTAGGATATAATGTTTTGAAGAGTGTATGGGCTAAAGGTGTAGTATACGTTTTTGATGAAATACAGTGTGTTGGTAGTAGAATGTATTTCTTAGAATCACTTATTAAACAAGTACTCTACGCTTACCATGAGAAGCCTTTATCAGTAATTATATCTAGTAGTGAGGGATGGTTTGTAGCTAATAGGCTATCATGGAGTCTACGTGACTATGGTGCATACAGTTTACTCCTTGATGAAATGGATCTTGAGCATACAATATTGTTTACTAGAGAAGTCTGTAGAGTTAGAAGTACTAGATTAAGCTATGACGTTAAAACATTATATGATAAGTATACTGGTGGTAATCCAGGCTATATACTAGAGCTTCTATCTATAAGTGATCTTAGTGAATGGGTTAAGAGGAAGAGAGAAGAACTTATTGAGTTAGTTAATGACGTTGTTATAGAGGAGGGTATTGATAGAGGCAAGATCTACTGTTTTATAGCATCACTACCAGTTAGAATAGATCTTGTTAAAGCATCTAGAGAACAACTAGAGTTGTTAAAGGCTCTTCTAAAACATAATATAGTCTATTATAGACATGGTGTAGAGACTATTGTTAAACCACAGTTAAGGGTATACAAGTACTTAGCTAGTGAGATAATATCCTAGATAAGACTTTATTACTGTAGGGGGGTATAGTAGCTTGTAGGGGGTATAGTTATGCTTTTTGATGAGCGTCCTAAAGAGTCTCTAAGAGACTTCTTTAATATGAGAGATAGTGTTGAGAAATTTATTAGTGGTGTAGAGAGTGGTAGAGCTGTTATTCTTGTTCTTGGGTTACGTAGAACTGGTAAGACTAGTCTTGTTAAGAGCTGTCTTAACGAGCTAAGCTATCCATACGTAGTGGTTGATCTTAAGGGTTTTTGGGGTAGACCCGGCTCTAGTTTGTACGAGTTCTATAGTGTTCTTGAAGAGTCTATTAATAAGTATGTTAGTAGGTGGAGGAGGCTAGTTAGTTATCTAAAGAGTGTTGAAGGAGTTAGTGTTTTTGGTTTAAATATTAAGTTGAAGACTAGTGGTAGGTATAGGTTTAACTTTCTCAGTCTCCTCCATTGTCTAGACCGTATTGGTAGTGATTATGGTAGGTTTATCCTTGTCTTTGATGAAGCACAACTATTCAGAAACATTAATGGCTTTGATGTAGTACGCTATATCAGTTATGCTTATGATAATCTTAGGAACTTAACTATAGTACTAACTGGTTCCGAGATCGGCTTACTCTATGACTTATTAAGAATGGATGATCTTAGTTCACCACTCTATGGTAGGTATTTGTATGAAGTCTATACTAGAAGGTTTAGTCGTAGTGAATCTATAGAATTTCTAAAGAGAGGCTTTAGTGAGTATGGATTAAGTGTATCAGGTACTGTTATTGAGGAAGCCGTGGATCTACTTGATGGAGTGCCCGGCTGGCTTACACTCTATGGTTCAATGTATGTTGTTGAGAGATCAAGGGATGTAGTCTACAAGGTTTTAGAAAGAGCTTCACGTATAGTCTATAGAGAACTAGAGAAGTTTCTAGCTAGTAGAGAAACTGCTAGAAAGAGATATACTATTATACTGAGAGTACTAGCTGAAAAACCATCCTCATGGAGTGAGATCAAGAAAGCTATAGAATATAGAGAGGGTAGGAAAATAAGTGATCGCAGCCTCTATAATCTATTACAAAACCTACTAAAAACATGCATTATAGATAAAATAGATAATAAATACCGTATTATAGATCCCATACTAAAGTATACAGTAAAGACTTTGTTAAAAGAGGGATAATAGCTTCTATTATGTCGTTAAATTAGTAGAAGACATGTTATTCATAAACTTTAGAGTACTAGGTTTATACACTCTCCTAATATACCTGGTATGCATAATATGTACTTAGTAGTATAGTGAGATATCTGGTGTCTATATTGGATACAGTTTATTTGAGACAAGTACTTGATAGCTTATATGGGTTCTTTGCTAGGAGATACTTGGATACATCAATGCTTAGTATACCATACTATTATATGGAGAAGGCTAGAGTTTATGATAAGAAGGATGTTGAGGCTATAGCTTTTCTTTCAGCAATATATGATTATCAGATGAGAGTTGGTACTCTAAGAAATCATTTTATAAAGATGATTAATACTCTTGTAGATCATGGTTTGAGATTAAATGATCTTTCTATGGAGAGTGTCTATAGAGGTGTTTTTGATAGGCTTTTAAAGGATATTGGTTTCTTCCATAGATTTGATCCTTGTGGAGAAGCCGTTCCATGGATTTTAAGAGCAGTCTATAACATTGATCTAGAATATGTAGCCTCTAGATCAAGTGAACCAGATAGAGCTTTAGTAAAAGCACTTTGGAGTGAGCTTAAGAGATACTGGAGTATGATACCATGTAGTGCTAGAGTTAGAGTTAAGAGAGTAATCCCTAGACCAGATACAAGGTCTCCACTTAAGAGGATAAACTTGTTTCTTAGATGGATGGTTAGAGATGAATACCCAGATCTTGTTTATGGAGGGGTCTTGATAAGTCTAGATTAAAGATTCCTCTTGGTGGAGAGATAGCACGTGTTGTTTCTAGACTGTTCTTTAACTTGAGGGATAAAGTTATACCACAGAATGATAGGTATAGAGAGAAGATTACAAGAATCCTAAAGTCTATTAACCCTGATGACCCGATCAAATATGATTTCGCACTATCAAGACCACCATTACTAGGTATTTGTTTAAGTAGATGGGATTATTCACACTGTATAGTATGTCCATTAAGAGAGATATGTCTTATTGGTAGAAGCATCCATAGTTATAGCAAGCTATTCTATACACAACTTAAGGACATAGTTAAGGGTTTAAAGCCTAGTAGAGCACTACAAATACATAATCTTGTAGTTAAGAAGCTATTGGAGTATCTGGTTAAGATAGGTTATAGAGAGTGTAAAGTAGACTATGCTATAGATCATTGTTTAAGACCAGATCTATACTGTTTTAACAGTGGACAAGTTATTGGTGAAGTAAAGATTAGTTCAGAGACAAGACAAGGGCCAATACAGTTAAGAGTATATGCTGAAGAACTAGTGAGACAAAACAAGCTTAAAGAGAGAGCCTATGGTGTAGTAGCTTATTGGAAAACACATTATAGTGACATACCCTTCATTAGAGAAGCTATTGAGTTACTAAAATTAGATAGGTACTATAATCAAGTGACAATGCTAGGCTTTGACAAAACAAGAAGCACATTTAAAGAAATCTCTATAATTTAAAACAACCCCATAGCTCTAACGACAATAGCTTCACCCAAGTACTTATGATTTCATCCTTTATTGACCGATGGTGTGTCAATCTTCTTGCTAGGATTTAGACTATTAACTCATAGTGGTGTATTTATCTACTCTCAATTAGCTCATTATAATACTATCCATGTTACTTGATACTGATACATATAACTATGTCTACTAAAAGTCTTATTGTAGTTATTAGAATAATTGCTAAGCACTAAGACTTATTATTTAATGTAGAGGCTAAAGGAAATGATATAAGGTTTTATGATAGATAAACTTTTGTATATGACTTATACTATTAGTTTTAAATACTGATTAATGTAACTGGTACCTCTTTACAGGCCTTAATATCGTGATCTGTAGTGACTACTCTAGCTCTAATCTTCTTAGCAAGAGCTATGAGGTAGCAATCAGCTAGTGATAATAGGTTATAGTATTTGAGTTTTAGTTTAGCTGCTTCTATTGTAAGTTCTTTATTAACAACTAATACTTTTATACTGTCTCTAATAATCTCTTGCTTAACTTTTGCAGCCTCCCAACCAAATACACGAGCATAGTTGTAAATGAATTCTGCTAGATTAACTTCACACATATAGATTTCAACAAGGCCTCTATACATATCATCAACATACTTTTTAACAATAGTATTACCAGCGAAATATAGAGCTGGAATACCTGCATCAAATACTAGCTTCTTTTTCAATCTCTACCCTCCTAGACTCATGAATTAACCTAACAACCTCTAGACCCTTCTCTCCATTACAACCGAAATACTTTACAAGAGACTTTGGAGGCACTATCTTAATACAGTTATCATCAACAACTAGATCGAGAAACATACCCTCTCTAATACCAAAGCTCCTCCTAACCTCAGCTGGTATAACAATCAAACCTTTTTTATGCACTTTAACACGATATACAGTCCCCAAAAGGACCACCTACTTCTATAATCATGTTAAACCATCGATATAAGTTTAACGTTAAACTACTTAGAGAGCTCACAGATTGAAATTCTCCATAGCACCTAACAATCAGAGACTAGAACGACTACCACTAATTAATAAATTCTATCAACAACGTGTATGTCTTATAGTCACCATGATTACGTCATGTACTATTAATGGTCTAGCGAGATATATGATAGAGATAAAGCTACTAAATTACTAGATACAGCTAGACATATAGTGTATACTGTAGAGAGGCTTTTAGAGAGCGTGATTGATTATTGAGTGATAGAGAGTATTATACGGAGGCTCTAGAGAGTTTGTAGATAGAGTGTTAAAGTGTAGAAGTGATGTTAAAGCAATAGTATTGTATGGTAGTTTTGCACGTGGTGAAGAAAAGCCCTTTCCTATATAGTGATGTTGATGTTCTTGTTATAGCAGATGATCTCTCAAGCGATCTTTTTGAGAGAAAGATTGAGACTATGAAGTTAAAGAAACTCCCATCTATAATAGATGATCTATGGATAACACCTAGAGAATTATTTGATGGAATACGTGGTGGATGGAGTGTTGTTATAGAAGCTGTAATGGAGGGTAAGGTCATATATGATCCACATGGGTTGATTGAGGAAGCACGTAGGCTAGTTAAAGAACTATATGTAAGGACGAGTGCTGGATATAAGTTTAGACATAAACCATTTAGGAAATCTAGTTAGTTCATCCATAAAGATAAGCTATAAGAACATTATAACTAAATACTTATAACTGGGAGGTTATAGTGGTTAGAGAAGAGGTTTTACTCTGGATAGAAGCTGCTGATGAGGATCTGTTTGACGCTGATCTAGCTATTAGGAATAAGAGGTGGTTTAGAGCTGCATTCTATACACAACAAGCTGTTGAAAAGCTTTTAAAGCACTATATTCTCATAAGGAAAGAACCTCCACTATATACTCATAGAGTTACAGTTCTCTATAGAGGGCTTAAGGAGGAGGTTTTTAGTCTATCAAGTGATCTAGAGGATAAGCTCTCTATACTCAATAAATATTATACTATTACAAGATACCCAGATGCAGCTAATGGACTTCCAAGTGAAGCTGTTGATGAAGAAGAAGCTAAGAGAGCCTTGGATATAGCTAAACGTGTCTTAGAGGTTATTAAAAATGAGATCTATAGACATACCAAATAGAGTTATTAATGCAGTTAAGAAGTTTATAGAGGGGTTAGAGAAGAGGGGTTTCCATATAGAACAAGTATACCTGTTTGGAAGTTATGCTAAAGGTACATGGATTAAAACTAGTGATATAGACCTGGTAGTTATATCAAGTGATTTCAAGAACATACCATTTTCAAAGAGACTTGATATAGTGAATGAAGTTGTTTGGAAGGAGGGTATAGACCCCTATATAGAAGCACTACCCTATACACCTGAAGAACTCAAGATAAAGATTATAAGGAGTATTGTATTAGCTGATGCATCAAAATACTGGATTTCACTTAGTAAGATAATTTTCAAGGAAGAAGCTATACACAAAGATACCTGATCATTCTATATAGGTA
>Ga0190312_1000151_pt1 | contig 25249 bp, 43 predicted proteins | sample 487007910_MG_FD_165046 | JGI IMG/M metagenome (GOLD analysis project Ga0190312, IMG submission 165046) | Hydrothermal vent sediment bacterial communities from Southern Trench, Guaymas Basin, Mexico - 4870-07-9-10_MG | ecosystem: Environmental > Aquatic > Marine > Hydrothermal vents > Sediment ... | reverse complement strand
ACCCAATACCGCCCCCCCTCACTATTATCACTTACCACGCCAGGAAAAAAGTATGCATTTACATACTTTACGTAGCTCCCTCCTCTAGCCAGTCCACCACATCCTTTACATCTACTCCCTTGAAACAGAACATCACGGGCAGTCCATCACTACCCTCCCACAATACCATCACCTCACCCCTGAATACCCACACCCTGATCACATCACCATCCTTACGTAACACTAGGTAGGGTCTTTTCCTGGGTGCGGAACGTAACACGAACCACCCTTTCGCCCTGAAGACGAGACGGGATCTCAGTCGCGGGGGCACCAACCCCCCTATTTCTTCACTCTTCATCCTCAGGTGATCAATCCTCATACGTGTCATGATACCACCAAGTCATTAATAAGTGTTACTTCCTACGGAAGAAATAAGGCTTAAATACCACGTATTCATACTCCACCACGGTGAGGGGAGGTGGATGAGGGAAAGAAGTTCGTCAAGGTGAGCGTCTCCCTACCCAAGCAACTAGTGGAGGAGATAGATGAGGTATGCAGAGAGGAGGGATTCACTCGAAGCGAGTTAATCAGGATAGCGGTTAGGAGGCTCTTGACCTACCGCAAGCTGGGGAGGGAGGAGGTGATGGAAAGTGGCTGAGGGGATAATCTCGTTTAAGGTCATAATGCCAGGGGGCAAGGAGGAGGAGTACTACAGCTTGGAGTCGTTCGAGGAGGGCCTACGCAAGTACCCAGTAATATCAGTCAGGGTCTACAGGGATGGCAAGCCGATATTCATGTCCAGCATGTCGCCCCACGATGAGGGATACATAAAGTGGGTCCTAGAGGAGGTTAAGAAGGCCCTGGAGAGGGAGGAGCGTGAGCAAGGTGAGGGGGAGTGAGTGAGGAGCTGACTTGGCGGGATGTATTGTTCATCATCTTCTTTCCACTCATCATATTCGGCTTCCTGGTGGTGTTACTGGTGGTGGAGGGCGTGGCTGTGATCTGCTACAGGGTGAGAGCATGGCTGAGATCCTGCCGACGCTAATGGCTATAGCGCTCATGGCGATGATCGTGGCGCTAGCGCTCATGCTAGCCACTCTCGCATCCTACGGCGCATACGTGGCGCTCGTGAATGTGAACCAGGCGATGGCGACCGTGGTAAGCATCATTGTAGGTTTCATAACATACTGCCTAGTCCTGGCGGGCGAGCTTGCGATAGTAGACATATTGACCGACTAAAAGAGCGTAAATACATCCTTTTTCTCCGCCCCCCGAACAACATATATGTCGGAGACCTTCATAACGTCGGGGTGAAGCTCCATGTACGTGGATCTGTGGGGCGCTACAGGTCTCATAGTCCTGGTGAAGAGTGGCGTCATATACAGCAACCAGGCGGGGGGCCTAGCGTGTAGGCACCCAGCGGAGGAGGGCGTCTTCATACCGCTCCAGGCGCTCCCCGATGTCGATGTAGACAGGTTGGAGCGCGGTCTCGCTAAAGTGTTCTCGGAAAAGTACGAGGACTGGTGCTGTAATGGAATAGACGAGGAGGACGCGGATTACCTGGATAAGGTCTTAGAGGAGAGCAACCTGCCTTTGCGAGTCGATAGGGAGAGACTAAAGGACAGCATGGAGGCATGGCTATACGTCATCATCACCAGAGATGTAGGGTGCGACGACGTGAAACACCTAGTAGGTTTCAAGGGGCGTCGGGCAGTTTTAACATGGTTAAACTCCGACTGATTCTCGGGTCAGCGATGAAGTGGCAGGCCACACCTAGCCCGTGGCCTCCCTCATCATCCCTCGATCACTCTTTACTAAAAACCCTCCTATAATAGTCTATTAGTTTAGGCACTACTTCCTCCACATCATGCTTTGGCTCGTAACCTAATACGTGTCTCATCCTCCAGGTATCGGCTAGCGTCTCGCGGATATAGAATTTGGGGTAGGGGTGCCCGCACTCGAAGTTGACATCTAGGCCCTGGCTCCCCACAAGCTCTATCATCTCCCTCACCGTGAAGCTCCTCCCCGTGCCCACATTGAATATCTCGAACTTCACGGGGCTCCGGCTCAAGTCGTACTCCAACGCCTTGATGATGGCTCCAACCACATCCTTGACGTAGATTAAATCTCTAGACTGTGACCCATCCCCGTAGACTATAAACTTCTTTCCGGTCAAGCCGCTCCAGATGATTTGAGTTAGCAGATTGGCGTAAGGCCCCTTATGCTCCTCCCTCTCCCCGTACACAGAGAAAAACCGCAAGATTATACACTCCACGTCGTGATGCATGGCGTATAGCTGGCAGAGCCTCTCGCAATAGTACTTGACCTCAGAATAGTAGTCGCTGGGGAATATATCCATGCATTCCCTCCAGGGCGTGGGATTACCATTATACACGCTACTAGAAGAGCCATATATAACCCTCAGCTTATACTTCCTGGCCGCCTCCAAGACGTGTATCATGTCGTGTATCGCATCGCTGACCAGGTGTGGATTCCGCCTATACATCGGGGATGAGCTTGGCTGGCCGAGGTGAACCACAGCATCATAGCCCCTTGCGAAGTCACTTACTAGATAACTATCGCCCACGATCAGCTTAACCCCAAGTTGCCTGGCATACCGCGCCCTTCCCAGAGAACAATTATCGATCACCAAGACCTCATGCCCCTGCTTGACTAACTCCTCCACGACATGTGAGCCTATGAAGCCGCAACCACCAGTCACAATTACCCTCATACGCCACGTAATTCCGCCACCCCGCTTAAATAGGTATCAGGCGAAGAAAAAGCATGCATTTACACACTTTTCCCCTCCCCCCACTCACAAGTCCTCAAAAACCTTACCCATAATTATTACATTCACCCGACACAGTAATCCATAAATACCGCACAGGAGAGGTAGGACCGATGAGCGTTAAGGATAGGCGCGAGCTGGAGGATGAGATAAAGGGCGCGTTAGCCAAGGCTGGGATAGAGATATGTGACGTCTACATCGACAAGAATTACATCCATGTGGTATTAGCCGATTGTTTAGAGTCTCGCGACATCCCTGGGAGCGAGCTATTGAAGATAGTTGCCATCGTTTCAGAGAAAGTCAATGGCATCAAGGACTGGTTCATCACCCTGGAGTACACGATTGGGGATGAGGATGAGCTTGATTACGCGGCCCTACACCTAGTCTTAGAGAGGATGAAGGGGGTGGAGAGACGTGAGGGCTAGGAGACGCACGTATAGGCTCTTTATACAGAGGAATGGCGAGCCATGCCTATACCTCCAGACCTGGAGCATAAAGAAGCTACTGGAGGAGACCAGGTACCTCCTGGAGGAGACTGGCGAGAGGATAGTCTACTTGGAGCGCGTGGACTAGCCCCTCTCCAGTCCATTCTTTACCCATTCTCCCCCTATTACGCTAGTAATACGGTAGTAATATTTTTTAGAGAGGAAACAGCGGTGGTTCCCGTGGAGCGCCATAACGAGCGCATGGTGATCAGGAGTTTCCACCTCCCCCGATCCTTGATGCGCGTCATAAGCGACTTGAGCGATAGGGGTCTCTTCAACAACCCCAGCGAGGCGATACGCATGGCGGTCATGACCGCGCTACCCGATGTCTTGAGGGTGGCTGAGTTGCTAGATGATGGCGGGAGGGGGTGCGTGGTCAAGTCCCTCTTCATCCCCAGGGAGCTACGCAAGCTAGCTCTTAAACTGGTGGAGAGGGGAGTATTCAAGAGCGAGAGCGAGGTCTACCGATTCTCGCTGGTATACTTCCTCATCAGGATGAGGGACGTGATAAAGGGCGAGGGGGACAAGTCCATCGCGCTGAGGTGAGGCCATGCTATACACCCCCTTCAACTCGCTGGATATAGATGCTCAGAGGGAGCTGGTGCGCAAGGCCCTGACAATCATATTCAGCTCCACCAGGGGCAACATGAAGATGGTGAGGCCGCTACACGTCGCGAGGGCCGTGGCGATATACCCGCACCCCGCCTTCCTCAGCGTCATAAAACACATACTCCTGGAGGACATGAGGGAAGTCAATGTAGATGGCCACAGGTGGTGTCTAGTGGAGGTGCGGAAGTCCAGCAAGGGCTACAAATTCCTATACCGAAAGGTTATGCAGTAGACACATAATTGCCGATACTCTTTTTTAACCCCCTTGCATAATTACTCCACGATGAGCACTTATGAAAAGGGCCGTAGGGCAGAGCACTACGTAAAGCGCTTGCTAAACCTAATGGGTGCTAAGCTCGTAGTGAGGAGTGCTGGTAGCAGAGGACCAATAGACCTCGTGGCCTTTTTCCCCGAGCAAGGGGAGGTGTGGCTAGTACAGGTCAAGAAAGAGAGGAAACATGTAACCAAGGCTGAGAGACAGGTCCTAGAGGAGCTACAGAGGGCACTCGATGCGCCATACGTCTTGAGGGTATTTATCGCTACGAAAATATCTGGCAAGTATGAATTCATACCAGTCGGGTGATACGAAATGAGTGAGGAAACCAGGAAACCCAGGAAGGGTCCCTTAGCTCCAGAGGAGCTAGAGAGACAACTTAAGGACTTCCTAAAGGCCGACTGGGTTAAGGTCTTGAGGGATGACGATAAGGCATACTCAAAGTACGACATGGGCTACGCTGTGGCCATCCTCCCCAGGCGCGTCAGGGGGCGCGTCTTGAGGCAGAAAGTCGTGGCCCTGGTGCGCATCAATACTCGCAAGTTCGGGGTCATGGCCGTGATACCCCTCGACAGCGAGGTGATAGACAAGCTACACGAGCTAGTGAAAGAAGCCGAGGAGGTCAGGGTCAAGCTGGAGGAGGAGGAGAGACGTAGGCAGAGGGAGGAGAGGCTCAAGAAGTGGTTGGAGTCATTATCACCTGAGGAGAGGGAGATATTGCAGAAGCTGGTGGGTGGAGAGTAAATCCCCCTTTTTTCACTTCCACTCCACACAGAAGTCCTTAAATATGAGTGTAGTAATTACTAGACACGGTGAGAGGACTTATGAAGACAATAACCATATATGGGAGGGAGGTGCCCCTTGACAAGTTCTTACATCATATCCGCGAGAAATGCAAGCTATACGAGGAGTACCAGATAGGGTATGAGCCATGGGAGAAAGATAGAGTCTATGAACTCTTCGCCTTCACCCCTGATGGCGTACACATCATGGTGGTGTGCCCAATCTGTGGGTGGACTTCCAGCAAAGGGCTCCTATCATTCAACAGGTTACGGCACTTTTCCACGATAGCTAGGTTACTGGCTGGCCACGTAGCCAGGAGACATCCCAACCTACTCAGGAGAGTAAAGAAGAGTGGCGTCATCTACTTGGTTGATTATGGGAGTTTCGCCTACACTCCAGCCATCTATAAATGCAATATCTGTGGTAAGCTCATAGTAGGGTTCACCCACGCCCTGATCCACATAGTGGGCAGTCACCCTGAGGTGTGCGAGTAATATCCCCCCACTCTTTTTTACCTCCACTCAACACGGAAATCCTTAAATACCATGCCAGTAATTATAGTACACGGTGAGAGGACCTATGAGTGGTGGGAGATCCGGTTGGTTAAGGGTCAACCTCCCCGCGCCCATAACTCAAACCATAGACAGGCTCAAGAAAGAGAGGGGTGAGCCTAGGTGGAGGGTCATCGCACGGGCGCTCTTGACCTATGCGGCTATCCAAGATGACCTAGACAGGAGGCTCTACTACGTCAACAAGCTACTCACGGGGTGGACCTACGTCAAGGTCTACATCAACCTGAGGGGGCAGAAGAGGGTCACGGATGAGGAGGTCAGCCAACAGATCAAGCGTTTCAAGAAGACCCTGATGCAGATACAGGACAGGCTCCACATCAGGACCATACACCTGATACCATTACTAGACTCCCTGGCAAAGGGAGCAAACGGGAGGAAGATAGCCGAGATAAACGACGAGATAAGGGAGATAATCAAGGCGCTCCTAGTCGCTGAGGTGGGGGGTGAGAGTTAAATGGGTAACCTCTGGTTCACCCTTAGGTTAATTTTAGCGATCTCATCGGGTGTTCTGCTAGTGGCGTTATGGGTCTCTTTAATAATGGTGGCGATAAGGGGCATCTTAGAGTTGCTAGCTTATTTCTTAAAGTGGTTGGCGAAGGTATTAGGGGGATGATGCGTGTGGTACACGATAACGTCGGATAGTTGGCACCCTGGCGGGTTATCGTATAGGTTCCGGCCCACCGTCAAGTCGTTTAAAGCGGCCCTCTACGCCCAAACCTTTCCGCCTTTCTGGAGATTCCCGAGTGAAGAGAGTGTCAGGTGGAAGTGGCTAGGGGAGGCGATGCCCCCACTATATGCCAGGCACCTCTTTACACGATTTAAGACTAAGGGTAAGCTGTTAGATCTTTTTGCGGGGATAGGTGGTTGGGGACTAGGTTTCGTTCTTACGGGCAACTGTCAGTACATAGAGATGGTGGAGATCGATAGGAGGAAGTGCCAGTATCTGGAGATCAACTTTAAAGAGCTGAGACGCCTGGTGGAGGGGCACGTGGATGATTTTGAGTTTAACGTGATCCGTGGCGATGTCAGGGACTATGAGCCTAGCGAGAAGTTTGACGTGATAACTGCCAGTCCACCGTGTGAGGATTACTCGGTCTTGCGAGCGTTAAGTCTACGCTATGGCGTGGAGCTTAAGGGCACCCTACCCTTAACCAGGTGGTATCTGGAGTTCGTGAGGGATCTTAACCCACCTCTCGCATTGTACGAGAACGTGGTCGCCAACAAGATCAAGGAAGTGCTGTCGAGGCACGGTTGGAGGGTGGAGGTTCACGACATGTCTTCCGTCATACCTCAGCGCTGGCGACGGATCATCGCTATATACCGCAAATCCGCCTTCATAACGCCAGAGGGGTGAGATGGGGTGCCAATCATAATGGTCAAGTGCCCGTATTGCGGTAAGACCTTCACGGTCAAGGTCCCCAGGGAGCGCAAGAAGGGTCAGGGTGCCCACTACGCGGATAAGATAAGGTCCCTCTCTCCCTTGCATAAAGAGATATTGAAGATCCTGTGGGAGCACGGGGCCTTGCCCAAGCGCAAGATACAGGGATATTTGTTCGAGCAGGGCATAAGGGTCTCTGGCAACTCTCTAAGCGGTAGATTATCCGAGCTGGCGGGCATGGGATACATAGAGTGCGAGTGGAGCGAAGTGGCGATATGGGATCGCGACAAGATGATGTACCGATTCAGGAAGACCCCCGTCTGGTACTTAACGTCAAAGGGTAGGCGCTACGTCAGGGAAGAGTTGTTGAGACGATAAGGTGTGCATTTACACCCTTTTTCCCCCAGGCTAGCAATATATAAGTGAGCGCCCAAATCATCATTGATGCCGAATGGAAACATATCCCCTCGGGAGGCGTTCGACAGGGTGCTCAGGATAGCCGCATCGTTCTCAAATGAAACGCGACACAAGCTCGCCCAGGCCTACGAGGACTACCTAAACACCCTCCCCCCCGAGCACAGGGATCTAGTCATGGCCATCATGGTTGGCAACAAGGTGGTGACAGTCAAGCGCTCAGAGATACCCAAGAGGATTCTGGAGGATGAGGAGTTCTTCCACCTCTTCCTCAGCCACCTGGACAGGATAGCTAGCAAGGCGAGGGGGTGAGACCGCCATGGTCAAGGCCCTGATCTCGGCCCCAGCCTTCGAGCTTGCCACAAAGGAGTGGTACCCGTGGCTGGTGTATTACTTAGCGCCCCAGCTCAGGGCCAGGGGCGTGGAGCCCGTCTTAGTCCAAGGCGATAAGGCGATCCGCGAGAACATATGGAAGTTGCTGGAGGATGAGGACATCAAGGCCATATTCGGTTGCGGCCATGGCAATGATAACGTCTTCACAGGGCAGAACTACGACGAGATATTCGTCTCATGCCAGTACCCTGGACACCTGATAGAGAATCGATGCTTCGCCCCAGTCTCATGTCTAGTGGGCAGGGGATTGCTCCCCGACATGGTGGAAAAGGGCTTGGGCTGCGGCCTTGGCGAGATCACAGTCTACACCTTCTACCTACAGCCTGGCGTGGACCCCCTCCAAGACTGGATACTCGCATTATTCACCAAGGCCGAGTTCGTGTATGCAATATCATTAGCAGAGGGCAAGACATCTGGAGAGGCCCACGCCCTCATGGTCAAGGCATACTACGAGAACGCTGACAAGGTGCGGGACATCGACCCCGAGATCGCCTACACCCTTGAGTACGATGCTGATAACCGCCACCACTTCGGGGACCCCAACTGGAAGCTGGTGGAGGGGCCACCCCCAGCACCTGGCAAGTACGTGTGTCCATGGTGCGAGTGGAGCACGGATGAGCCTAGCCTAATGCGCGAGCACATATGGAACTTCCACATATGGCCCGAGCTACAGCCCTGTTGGCTACCGAGGTTCATACGGAAGATTTTAGGGTGCCCTATCAAGAGGTAACACGGTGAGATAGGTGAAGGCCACGGCCACGGGGCTCGGCATAATACTGAGCATCGCCACAGCCATGATCAACTTCGCCATACAGCAATGGAACTCCGACAACCAGCTAATCGCGGCCATATTCTTCGCGATAGGTGGAGCCCTCTACATAATCGGGACCTACTACGGATTGAACAAGGCTAAGAAGGTCGCGGTCAGAGAGGCAATACGTTACTTCGAGGCCAGGCGCAAGAGGTAGCCGAGACACCTTAATTACCCACACTCCCTTCTTTACCCCGTGCCACGCAAGGTCTACCTAGCCGTGGCCATAGTGATCCTCTGGCTCATGGCATCGTTATCGGCCATAGCCCTCTACAACATGTACGCCACGGTGCTCAAGAATAGGTGTGTAAAGATAGTCAGCAAGAATGAGCTTAGCAATGTGACGATCAAGCATCAATGTTGCCCCAGCGAGCTAATAGCATACCTACACGATAGGGCGATGGACCTCATCACGTCAACCATCCTGCTATGCGCATTGCTGACCATAGCGCTATACGTGCTCAGCGACGAGGAATAGTTAATCCACTACTCGAACTCTGGCCTATACCTACTCCTAAAGCGTGATAGCGCCCTTATCCTCAGCGTGCTCAGCTTGATCGCCCTCATCAACTGGTTCACGAGGTCATCCACCCTCTTCTTGCGCTCCTCTGGCAACAGCTCTGGGTGCGTGGCCGAGATCACCGTGTCCACGATCTCCCTCAACTCTTTCCTCAGCTCCTCCTCCCCCAGCTTACCATCCAAGTAGACGTCGCGCAGGAAGTATATCGTGGATGAGATGTCCATCCTCACCGCTGGGTCATCTATATCGCTTATCAAGCTCAGAACTATCGCTTGCAAGCTCACCGCCTCCCACCCTTGCCAACCCTCTCAAAATCCTCTAAAGCCTTAACTATGGCGCGGATCATGATGTCCTGTATAGATATGCCAGTCTTCCTGGAGAACTCCAGCAACCTATTATATAGCGCATCGCTAACCACTACCCTAATCATCTTCGCCATCTCCCTCCCCACCTACACCTCCCTCCACGTTACTTAACATTTCCTCAGCGAGATCTTCCGCCTCCCGCAGTCTCTGCCTTATGGTGGGATGTAGTCTCGGCAACTTCAACTTCCGTCGTTTCCTGGCGAGCGCCACGTCATAGAACATCTGGTTGGGCAAGCCAACCTCTATGTGTAAGTGAACGACCACGCCACCCTCAGTCTCCTCGACTTCCATCTGGCTCCTGTTAATCGGCCTAAGCCCGATGCTATTCATATAACGATACCTGAAATTCCAGTAATTCTCAACTTTCTTAAGCTCTTGAAGCACGTAATCTATGACATCGCGCTTTGCACGTAAGAACTCTTCTGGAAATACACGCAACCTTCCTTGCATGCCCTGTGCCCCATCCCTCATTTCTGTATCACCACCCACTCTATATTCTCTGAAATATATGAGACTTATATGCATTCACGCACGATCGGCCATGCCCCTGTATAGGACTGGAATAGATATGTTCAAGAAGTACCAGGCGAAGTTCAACCCCACGGTAATTGGGACTAGGTTCACCGACGTCCAGGGCGTCGCCCTAGATAGGGCACAGGCTGGGCTCAACACCATCCACACCGTGAGGGAGCTGATAAGGCCGATACTCGACGAGTACGGTGTGACTGGTGGCCAGAGGGCTACCTACCTGGCGTTTGCCACCAAGCTGTGGAAGCACATCAACAGGCAGAGGGGCGACGCGGCCAAGAAGTACGCTGACGGCCTCAAGTCTTACTTCGTGACCGCCTTCGGCCTAGACCCCAGCATCCTTGATGAGATAATACAGGTCATCAGCGGCTGGGTGATGCCCTACTAAGGCCTAGGACCCTAGATCCTGGTCTCGGGCTAATCCATACTTTTTTTACCTCTCTCTCCCTACTTTCCCCACGTGAGACTCGCACTAGTAGCTGGTAGGGCCACCTCTCTATTGAACGTAGCCAAAGACATAGCGTATGTAGCGCAGAAGAGGGGTCACGTGCCCAGGATAATGAGCTATGTCGAAGCCCCCTCCACCTTGGCAAAGCTAAGCGATGGCGTGATAATGATATACCCCGCTAGCCCCTTGTTCTGTGCTGAATACATGCTCTTGTATAGGGATCTAAGGGTCCACTACGATAAGCCCACTCTCTACTACACGATGATAGAGGGGAGACCCAGGCGACACTTGATAGCGGATTGGATGCTCAGGGATGTGGAATTCGTCGCGTGTAGTCGCTACGTGAGGGATAAGCTACAGGAGGCGGGCTTCAAGGTCAGGGCCGTGGTTCACCACGGCCTAGTGAGGGAGGTGATCGAGGAGGGGAGGAGACTATCGAGCGTGGCTAGGAAACATTTAGAGCGCATGCATGGCGACAAGGTGATCTTCGGGGTGGTGAGCCACTCACACGTCAGGAAGGGGTTAGATTTCCTGGCCAAGGCGGTGAGCATACTATCTGAAAAGAGGGATGACTTCGTGGTCCACCTGGTCACCAACCCCGAGGCGAAGAGGAGGATAGGCGATGTCCCCCACATCTATATCGATACTGTCTTCGGCACCAGGTCCAGGGAGGAGATAATGGCGTTCCTCTCAGCAATAGACTACCTCGTAATGCCCAGCCTGGCAGAGGGCTTCGGTCTACCATTGCTGGAGGCCAATGCGTGTGGGACCCCAGCCATCCATTGCGCATACCCGCCCCTAACCGAGGTCTCAGATCTTGAGAACAACATAGTGTTCGAATATGATGAGGTACGGCACGTCTACACGGGAGAGGGCATAGAGTACGAGTTCCACATCTACGATCCAAAGCGACTGGCAGAGGCCATGGATGAGGCCATCGATCTAAGGAAGAGCCACGAGGATGACTACAGAGAGAGGAGACTGAAAGTGACTAATATATTGAATAGATTCGACGCAGAGGAGATATACCCACGCCTACTCAAGATGGTGGGAGCATGAGCGCAGAACTCGCGCTCAGGAGAGCGCTAGAAAACTACTACAAATGTAGCGAGATATGCTGGGATTGCATCGGAAGGGGGAAGATCTGTGACAGGTGCCCCAACCAGAGGAGGGTGTTATACTGGTTCGAGAGGGTAGTAGAGCTATTAGGTCGCGTATCCAAGGAGAGAGCGGTTGAAATAGCCAGGGAGATCAGGGGCGAGTAGCCATGGCGTCGCCATACCTCGAAAAGAAGGTAAATGAGAGTAGGCAGGAAAAGCAGAAGTACTTCGCGAAGGTGCTCAGCGAGAATGCCATCTGGAACAACTACCTACGCGCCATAGACACGGAAGGCGTGTTCGGGGAGTGGGCCTGGGCAGAGTCAATGTACTTCATCTGGTTGGACATAAGTAACATGTTCATATTCGGCCTACAGCCCTACGAGCTACAGCCATTAGATCCCGAGTTCAACATAAACATACCCAGCCTGGAGGAGTGGCTCCAGGGCATAAAGATCAAGATAGAGCCGAAGGATGTGGGCGAAGCGTACAGCGAGTTCTGGTGGGATTACTTCCAGGAGGAGATACCCCCCGAGCTAGATTATACCCGTTTCCTGTTGGATAACATCTGGCCAGAGTACAGGCCCTGGCTCATACAGCAAGTGACCAGGAAGCTCATAGTAGGCGTCTCGGCCTACGGCATGGCATACGTAGATCCCCCCGTGATACGTGATTTCATACGCGCCACATTATTCGAGTTGGCGAAGCGCAGGATGGACTTCAACCGCATCAGGAAACTCTACCAGATAGTCGTCGGCAAGGGGCTAATAAGCGAGGGCACGGTGGAGGGCATCTACAACAGGTTAGCGCTACACTTCCAGGCATTATTTGAGAACTTCATACTAGACTACAACTTATTGAACTACAGCAAGCTCTGTAAACGGGGTTCACAGAAGGCGACATTCCCTATAGTCACTTGGCGGGGAGAGGAGCACGACGTGGAGTACATCAAATTTGACGAGATAAACTGTGGCTTCATACTCAATGTCACTCCCCTCAACCACGGCATACTCATGGATCGCAAGTCGATATACAAGCCCAACCCCCGTGCGCCCTGGCCCAAGGGCACCATGGTGAACGCCTGGTTCATTGATTGGAAGGTGCGTCAGATGACGTATAGATATAGGGCCACGGGCGTGGCATTCGGCAACTACCAGAGACCCGAGGAGACCCTAGCTTACTATAGATCCGAGAGGGCGGATCACTACCACCAGTTACGCCTATTCTTCTATCATCTAGATGCATTGGTAGACGCCATCCTGGAGCATGAGGACGTGGACATATTCCGCAAGAACCTCTACAAGCGTGCCGTGGCCATGTTGATCGGGCATAAAAAGAAACGACACAAGTGGGGCTATGACGCCTTCAAGAGCATGAGCGAGGAGGAGTTCAAGGCGTGGTGGCTGGAGTACTGGAGGAGACAAGGGTTAGACGTAAATACCCTCAATAAGTTGTATGAGAGGGTGAGTAAATGGTTACCGAGACTAAGAAGCGATCTAGAAAATCTAGGAGAAAGAGTGAGGAGGAGGAGGGAGCAACTGGCGCTACTCCTGAGATAAGGGTTGTCCCGACCCCCTTGCCCGACGAGCTACGCAAGGAGATCAGCGACGCAGTCTCTGACCTGATCTTCGCGGCTCAGCAAGTGGTGGCCATGGCGGTTCAAGTCCAATGCGACAAGCGCGACAACTGTGTATTAGTAGAGGCGTGTAGGGACCTGAGCAAGAAGGTGTATGCCTTTTTAGAGGTCCAAAGGAAGATATCGAAGGCCAGGCAGTAGCTACTTTATTTATTAAAGCCCCCCCACATTTTTCTCACGTATGTCGGCAGAGAGATTGGAGACAATATTCCCACCATTCTCATTCACACTCGATGGAACCAAGGTCACTATATACGAGATAACCAAGTCAGAGTTGATCAGCGGTGACAAGTGGTACCACGTATATCTAGACATAGAGTGGAGGGGCAAGCGCTCTAGGCGTTTCACTCTAGACGTTAAGAGCTGGGAGGATCTACTGAGGAAGCTTTTAGTAGAGATATCGAAGTTTAAGCTGATGGTATTAATGGGTGTAGAGGTATGAACAAGGATGAGATAAACTACGTGGTGGACTTAGCCCTTGACGATATCATAGAGCAATGCAAGGTAGTGGTGGACGTCAGGGAGCTACTGGAGGAGGATCTAATAGTCTCATCAGAAGCTGGCATAATGAACCCCCTGGACCAGCTCAAGCAGTTCTTCTCCAACCTCATCAACACCATAGCATCGTGGCTTAACGAGTCAATAGTCAGCGGAATCAAGGGCTTCATAGACTGGCTGTGGGAGCAAATCAGCCCAGCATTGAGCGGTATATCCTCTTGGATAGAGGAGGCCACCAAGAGACTACAAGACCTAGGCTCGGTCTTCCAGGGCTTCGTCAATGCCATCTTGAAGTTCCCAGAGTGGTTCCCAAGCTGGTTCGAACAACACATAGCCAAGCCGATCTCTGACGCCCTAGGCAACTTGGCGAGGTGGATATGGGAGCACCTCCCCGACTGGCTTAAGAGCGCCATAACCTCAATCAAAGACGCTCTAGACAAGTTAGCCAAGGACCCCCTGGGGACCCTAAAGAGCGCATTAGGTTACTTGGCACAGCAACTCTGGAACTTACTACCGGATTGGCTCAAGAACGCCCTGACAGGATTACAAAAGGCTTGGGACAGTTTCGTCAAGAGTGCCGAGAACTTCTTTAAAGATCCTTGGGGCAACATCAAATCAGCATTCGAGTCCCTGGCAAAGTGGATCTGGGACCTACTGCCAGATTGGTTGAAAGGCGCTATACAATCCATCCAATCAGCCTGGAACTCGTTTGTCCAAGGGCTCCAGGACTTCCTGAAAGACCCCGCGGGTTTCATAAGCGCTAGATTGCAAGACTTCGCCAAGTGGATATGGGATAACTTGCCCGAGCCAGTCAAGTGGATTATCGAGAACGTTAAGAAGGCCCTGGAGGGCGCTTGGGATGCATTAGTCAAGTTCTTTACCCAGGACTTGCCAGGGTTCTTTAGTTGGATCTGGGGCGAGATCCAGGAGTTCGTCAAGGACCCAGCGACCTACATTAGGGAGAGAATCGCCAAGCCAGCGTGGGAGGGCCTCACCTGGGCATGGGAGCAAGTATCCGCATTCTTCGGTGACCTGGCCACCAAGGCTATCAGCTTCTTCCAGGATCTAGGCAAGAAGCTGATGGATGCGCTCAAGGGCGCGGTCGAATGGGGCATGGGTCTCGTGAAGGGATTGATAGAGTGGCTACAGGGTGCCACAAAGCCCCTGGTCGATGTGATAGTGAACATAGCCAAGCCACTACTAGTAGATGCGCCAAAAGAGGTCGCCAGCAAGCTGGCAGATTACTTCAAGAAGTTATTCACGGGCGAGGGGGAGGAGGGGGCGGGGGAGCTGGAGTTCCTACCCGCCATCTTCCTAGCCATATCACCGTTCTTCGTGACCTCCCTACTGGCACCAAGGGGCTTCAAGGCCCTCTCACACATACTGGCAGAGTTGCGAACCAGGCTAGAGGGCGCTCTAGAGCCCCTAGGCCTAGGTGGCAAGATAGTGGTCACCATAATGTCAAGGATAAACCAGGTGCTCTACGAGCTGGGCGACGTGATGGAAAAAGTCCCGATGAAGTTCATAGAGGCATTCGGCCTGGGCACGGGCGTCGTAGCAATGCTACCAGTACGCTACCCGATGACCTATGCGTGGAAGTCGTACTTCCGTGGTCTAGGCCTGGGAGACGTGCCCTTCGCCCTCCCACCCACGGGCGAGACGATAAGATTACTGAGGAGGGTGGGCATAGAGGAGGCAAGGGATCGCGTCTACAACATATTCATGTACCGTGGCTACCCCGACTGGTTCATAGAGAACGCCACCGCCCTACCCGACCAGTTGAAATTAGAGATAACTGACAGGTTCAACACCAAGCGCATCATACCCCTCAGCCTACTCTACGAGCAACCAAGCATCTCAGCCCTGGCAAACTTCATGATAAGGGACATGTTCGGCTCGGGCAAGAAGGCGTATGAGACGTTCCAGAAGTGGGCCGAGAGGCTAGGTCTCTACCCCGACGTAGCCACCTTCTACTACTTGCTACACTTCCGCTACCCACCGCCATCGCGGCTCTGGAGCTTCGTGGTCAGGGGCATAAGCGGCCTACTCTGGTACGAGCCGACGAACGAGGAGATGGCAGCGGTAGAGGAGGACGCGGGGGCCGTGGGCGCTAAGGTGCCAGTCCCGCCCACCAAGCTCAACTTCAAGATCAGGGACATCTTCGCGGCCTACAGGCAGTATCTGAAGTGGATGGACTACGCAAACTTCGCCTGGCTCCCAGGCTTCACATCTGATAATTGGATAATGATGGACTCTGTAGTTGATCTGCCTGGCAGAATTGACATCAGGTGGATGACCAAGTGGGCCATCTTCGACTACATGGCTGGCAAGAATATAGGTTTGGAGAACCCAGCATCCGACTTCATTAAGGTTGTGGAGGGACAGCCAGCTAACACAGCGGTAATGATGGACCTCACCATGGCCTGTCGTCTCATACAGGCCACGGGCCTACACCCCTACTATGTCCCCGTGGTGACTGTGGCCGAGACCATGAACGCATTAGCCGATGAGCGCACCCTGTTGAGGACAGGGCTCTTAGATGTCTACCGCTACGGAATGATGAGCTTTGAGACCCTCGACAAGCTCATGGCGAGCCTAGTGGTCGCCACCTTCAAGGTGGCATACGTAGACATCAAGGAAGGCAAGTGGAAAGAGGGTTATATCAACCTCCCAGTATCCTTCCTACCAGCGGAAAGGAAACTGTTAGAGCTACGCGCATTGATAGATAGAGTCGTCAGGATCTACAGGGAGATACTCACAGAGATGGAATCTGGCTATAGAGAGTACATCTTCGAGGGCGAAGAGGTGATCAAGTACATGGAAGGCCTAGTAGACCACTTAAACGGGTACTTCAGGGAAGAGAGCAAGAGGATAGTGGGCAAGGCCCTAGAGCTTAAGCTAGACGCGACCTTCGTAGAGGGGCTCTTGAAGGCATGGGAGCCCGCGAGGCCACTCTACACCATCAGGCGCATCAGGAGTTGGGTCTACAGGGTCCTCGGCTGGGTCATCTATAGGATGGCTTACGGGTGGGTCACAGAGGAAGACGCGAAACGCGTGGCGAAGACATTCGTGGAGATAGCCAAGCTCCCCGCACAGGAGGCAGAGGCCGTGGAAAAGATCCTCACAGAGATGGTGGGCATAGCTAGGAGGGAGGTCGCCAGGGAATACATACCCACGCCCCTCTCATTGGCGAGCATGGCCGAGCACGTCCCCGAGGTCAGGCGCTTCATAGATGAGGTGCTCGAAGCCAGGAACGTGCCCGAGGACTGGAGACCATTGTGGCGTCGCTACATACAGATAAGGCCCCTCATAGACGAGGTGGAGAGAGTCCTATCTGCCGCAGAGAGACTCTATGAGTACTTCGAGATAGATGAGGCATCATTCGATAAATTCTTACAAGCATTAACGCCCTACGGCTGGGAGGTCGCTGAGCTAGGATTGATAAAGGATAGGGCGAACCTAGACCGCTGGCACAGGGCGTGGAGAGAGCTGGTCGGCACGCCTAGGGAATTGCTCACCATGGCCGAGTATGTCCCAAGGGCCAGGAGACTACTCCTGGCAGAGGTAAAGAAGAGGATAGACGCGCTACCCATCCCAGAGGAGGACAAGCGGTTCCTCTACGAGCTGTGGGAGGATTATATACGCATAAGGCCCGTCTACGACGAGGTTAGGCGAGAGATAACAGAGTTGATCAATGACTACGCGAATGGCATCATCACCTGGGAGCAATTCGAGACACTATTAAACGAGCTGAAGGCGTGGGGTCTCGACGACTACGAGATAGATGCATACAAGTTCATAGCGATGGCCAGGAGGGCGCGATACATGGCCCGCGCATCATAAAAGTAAATAGGATGATACAACAAGTAAGAGCGGGGTGATAGGCGGATGGGGGAGACTCCTCAACCCCCAGAGCACGTAAAGCCATTAAAATCAGCGCTAGCGATACTCTCCTCAGCCTTCAAGCACTATACAACCATCTCTCTCAGGTCGAGCACTAGGATCACCGTGAAGACGCCACCCAGGCCCAAGAGCCTAACGCAGTTGGTTAAGAAGGGGAGGAGGTGAGGTGATTAGATGAGCTGGCTGGGGCTCACGCATAAGGGCACAGAGCCATTGTACTCAGATGAGTGGAATAGGGTTGTAGATGCACTCGATATCTTGTACGGCTACGTGGCTGGCGCATTCAAGGTGGAGGACCTCACGCGCGTGCCCACGGATATAATCCCCGACCAGGACAACCTCAGGGACCTCGGCACAGAGGAGCGCTCGTGGAAACAAGTACACGCCTACTATGGATACTTCAAGGGTAACGTGCTGGTCCAGGGCAAGAGCGTGATAAAGGATGGCGACCCTATACAGATAGCGGCCTTCATCGAGAGCGCGAAGCAAGACATAGAGAAACTGTACTCGATGGTGAGCGACCTCAACAGCAAGATCCAGCGCACCCTCCTACAATTCGAGGATGGCGCTCTAGGCATCGATACAAGGTTCGCACAGAGAATAGAGATAGGCTACGCATTCTCGGCATCACACAGGTTCGAGGGGGTTCCTAGCGATGAGTCGCGAGACGTGTTCTTCGAGAACCCGAGCACCAGCGGGAGGGACGTCAACATAATAGCGATCGAGGTGGCATTGCTCGGCCAGGCGTGGATAGACATATACCGCGACAACACCAGAATAGCTGGCGGCACGCGTATACCAGTCTTCAACCTCAACCTAGGCTCGGGCATAGAGCCAAAGGCAATACCCGAGTACGGTGGACAGTACACGCCTGGAGTCCTGGCGCACAGCACCGTGGCTCCAGGCGGTAGGTTAGTCAGGGTTCTAGGCTCAGTAGTGGAGGTCGGGGAGCGCGTCAAGGTCCCGCCAGGTTACAACTTGCTTGTCAGGGTGACCAACAAGGCGGGCGTCACCACAGATTTCTCAGTAAGGTTGCTCTGGTGGGAGGACGTGATCAAGGGCGTGCTCAATGCCAGCGGGATAGACCCGAACGATCCCACCTGGACTCCAGCGGGTGGCTGGGACAAGGTGTGGGAGTTCGAGACGGATGCTGAACTCACCGACTTCGCTACTGGCCAGCGATACGCCAGCGTGTCAGATCACAGGGTGATTTTCGAACCGCCATCTGATGACTATGGCTACGTGGAGCGGGACATAACTGATGAAGTGATTAGCAAGGTTGCGATATGCCTGAAAGACATAGTATCGAGTGCGCCTGATATACACATGATCGTGGGCGTGGACATAGATGATGGCACTAGCGTCTACAGCGTATCGTTATACACCGTGGCTGGCGATCCCTCCAAGCTGGAGCTATACGATGAGAATAGCGGTAACAGCGTGGTATTCACGAATCCAAACGACTGGATAGTATTCGTGGTTGATTACGTGAACAAGATCGCCAGGGTATATGATAGGAATAAGAACGTGCTAGCAGAGCTTTCATTAACGGCAGATACGAGCGTCGCGAAGGGGTACTGGGTACACGTGGAGGAGTATAATGTCAGCGCGGTCACGATAGATGACGTGGAGGTTGATTGGATAGCGATCAAGTACTAGTTAGAGTATTAGGGTGGTGGGGGGGAGGTGCCATTCATACCGTTACGCTACGTGGTGGATCGTGAGGACATCTTCACGGATTATGATCATAACGATCACGTCACGAACTGGCGCAACCAGGTGTACTTCCTGGAGAACGCTGGGATAGGGGGGGATCGCCTAGACGAGCTGAAGAAAATAGTCTCGGAGATGCGCTACGTGAGGGAGGGTGACTACTACACATCCGAGGATCATAACAGATTCGTGAACGCGTTCAAGGTGTTGCTAAAGATCTTCGAGGCACAGGGCCTGGGCACGTCGGAATTCTACGAGTTCAAGAAACTCGTGGAGTCGATGCAGGAGATCAAGCCAGGGGACTACTATTATGCAGAGCACCACAACAAGTTCGCAAGGGCTTGGGAACTCGTGGAGATACTCGATGAGCAAATGGGCATGTATCCAAACGCCAGCGGCATAGATCCTTACGCATCGCCATGGGCTCTCCCAGAGGGCTGGGACAGGGTTTGGGAGTTCACCACGGATGACGACATCACGGATTTCACGATGGGGCATCCGGAGAACGTGGCTTACGCCAGGACCGAGAATGATAGGCTGATCTTCGAGCCACCGCCAGGGAAGTGGGGCTTCGTGACCCGCTTTGTACAAACAAAGTACATCAGGAGGGTCGCGTTCTGCTTGCGGGCGAAGATATATGAGGCGAGCGAGCAGAAGAGGATAGCGGATGCGCAATCCATCGTGGAGAACTACGTGTGTGAGTGTCACTTAGAGACGGTAGCGCCCAAGGTAAATGGATGGACACCCCCCGAGGGCACCACGCCCGAGGACTGGTGGAAGCTCAGGGACTACGTATCGGATACGGTGGCCATCACCAGGATAGTGGAGGACTGGGTGGTGTTCGTAGTGGACTTCATCTCCAAGGAAGCATGGATATACGACAGGAATGGTGAGGTGAGGAACTACAGGAGCCTGGCATCAGAGCCCAGCGCCCCCTCACAGTACACCCTCCACGTCATAGAGTTTAACTTGCCTGGCACCTCAGTAACTGATGTGGAGGTGGACTGGATAGCAGTCCTCTACTAGGTGATACATGTGAAAAAAGGATTTAAAATGACTCGGCCATACTGGCACTAGGTGATAAGTGGTGGCGGGTGTTTGGTATTAGTTTACCCGATGTGGCACAGGGTGAGCTTCTCATTGATAGCAGAGAGACACGTAGAGCAACTCAGGAAGTACTTCAAGCTCTACACCATCGATGAGCGCGTGCTGAATATACTATCCCCAGCCACCAACCCCTTGCTCATCATCCACCCGTACTTCTACCCGATGAGTCGCTACGCCAAGCACATAGAGAGGTTACTGGCTAGGGTGAGGGGCATAATAGGCATAGACGTGGCCGACTCAGATAGGATAAGCAATGTAGCGGTCTCAATGACCCACTACGCTGAATGCATGATAGTGCCCTCCAAGTGGTCCAAGGAAGCATACGTCAGGAGTGGCGTCAAGGTCCCAGTCCACATTCTCCCCCACGGCTTGGATCAGTCATGGTACACCGACCCCCCCAGGGTACAATTCTTCATGAACTTATTGGACCTCAAGCGCAAACATGGTCTCAAGTATCTCTTATACTTCTGCTGGCATAGTGAATATCGAAAGGGTCTCGATCTAGTCCTGGAGACCTATAAGATCCTACGCAGAGAGCGCAAGGACATAGTGCTCATAGCCAAGTTCATGTCACATGATGGTTACCCCCACATGGTGATAAGGTCCCTAGGCGGCATCATAATCAGCGGCTGGCTCTCAGAGGAGCAAAAGAGAGAGCTATACGACATAGCCGACATCTACCTGCTTTTCTCACGGGGAGGGGCCTTTGAACACAATGGCCTTGAAGCATTGGCAAGGAACAACATAGTGCTGGCCGCTGAAAAGGGCGCTTGGACAGAGTACCTCCCACAGTTCTCACTACTACCATGTAGGCCCACTAGGTGGGTTCTCAAAGACAATCCTATCCATTGTGGTGGAGGTGTGGAAGTTATAGTAGAGAAAGCCGTGGACAAGATCTGTGAGATAGCCGACAATCTAGATGATTATAAAGCGAGAGTTAAAGAGTATGTAAATGCATACGTTAAAGATCGCTTTAATTGGGTGAGGATAGGTCGAGAGCTAGCGGATATTGTGAGACGCTACCTCAAGTAGCTACTTTAATTAATGAAGGTCCTGGGCGTCAAACATTATTTACTACCACAAACGGCACTAGTCGCACCTCCCACTCACTCCTGGCGCATGGGTGAGAGAACACGGGCTTATCCTGTGACCTTAACGGCTCACCAAGACCCTCACCATGATCACTAGTGATAACGACCTTACCGTGTAACAAGGGCCATATCCTCTCAATTTCTCTGAGGGCTAGTTTCAGGTTGGACTCATAGGCCTTGGAGAGTATCCCCTTTCGCTTAGCCTTCATGTACATGAGAGTGGTGCGCCCTTGTGGCATCAATTCCTTAGTCCTAGGATCGGTGAATATGCCGGCATCGAGTCTCGGATTACCTATGCATGGATGATGAGGTTGTAGGAACCATAATATCCTGCGCCTGAAGCGTAGCACATAGCTATACCTCCTCTCTAGGACCTTGGTGACGTACCACGGTGGCGTGGTGTTCAAGTTATTGTCGAACCCCGCATCTATTACCTCTCCAAATTTCTCGTATCTTTCAAGCACGAATGGATGGCCAGTAATCACCACGGCATCCTTGAAAGAAGGTATCCAATTAAGGAACTCCAAGGTACAACTGCCAGGGCTCAGCCTAGGCTCCACCTTACCACGTCTCCACAACCTACTAAAGTAGTCGTATCGACACGCATCCAATATTATCAGCCAGTCCCACTCGAATGACAGGTCTAGGGGCTTAGGTCTCATCCCACTCCCCCCTCACTTTAATGCATAGATCCAAAAAGTGGCTTTCTTCAAGCCATGCTTAACTTGTTTAAACCCCAATAGTTTCAGCAACCTCCCTAGCGTCACGGGATGCAAGACGTGGTAGTGTGTACGATCTGCTAGGGCACACTTGTCATAGCATATCACGCTCTGAACGAATATGCCTTTCCTAGCCACCTTGAAGGATTGTCTTAATGCTAGGGGATAGTCGGGGATGTGCTCCAGGCTCTCTATGAATGATATCGTATCTATGGATTCGTGGCGGAAGGGGAGCAAGTCACCACTAGCCATCACGCTTATCTTAGCGCCAAAGTGCCACACGTCGAGACCTATGTACTCAGCTCCAGAGTGCTTTTCCACGAATCCACGCAAGAGACCCCTGTGACAGCCGACGTCTAGATGCAAGCTGGGTTGAGTAAGCTCCAGGAATTCCCTGAACTGGTCGGGAACAACTAGTATGCATCCCCAGCCGTGTTTCCTCGACTCCTCCTCCAGGATCTTCGAGTACTCTCGGTAGTCCATACACTTTAAAAATCCGCTAGTGCGAGTAATAACGTGATCGACCCCTGGCGTCTCTTCTGGGAGCTGGCCTGGCAACTGTGGATAGCCCAGCTAATAATATTGATCACGCTCTACGTGATCATGGCTGGGATAGCCACCGTGATAATCACCTTGCTTTTATGCCGTGGTTGCTTTAATCATTGAAGCCCCCCCACTTAAATACCCCCGACCCGCGTAGATATTGGTATGCCTGGCAAGAGGAGGAGGTCGGCCATAACGTCACCCTCATTCCGCACCAGGATGTGGGACCTAAAGATGAGGGGCGACATATATCCGGAAATACTGGAGCGCACCAAGCCCCTGGGCCTGGAAAAGATGCAGTTCTATCAGTCAGCGTATCAGCACATCCTGGATACGGTGCGCTCTATACTGAATGAGAGTGGCGTGGAGCCCCACCTATTACAGGAGTACATGTGGTACGCCCTGGCATTGTGGAGACTCACGCAGAGGTACAGGGGACCAGCGATCATCAAAGAGGGCACGGGCATATACCTGCGCTACTTCTGGCTCGGCAGGAACGAGTACGCCCTACGCGATATAGCAGAGGCCATGGCGATACAGATCCCAGAGTGGGATGAGATAAGCTGGCAGATACATTGGCTGGACCTCATAGCATTACCGCAAACCCATGAGATAACCATACCCGCTTACACGGATAAGGATAGCATCTTCGAGATAGAGATACAGCCACCATCTGGCTACGGATTGGCGCTAGACAGGTTCAAGATAACCACGCCACCAGAGGTCATGGCGAATGTAATAGTCGTGGGCAAGGGCGACAGGGAGATAGAGCTGATAGCTGGCTGGCAGGATGAGAACCTCGCGGATGTGGAGTACAGGGCGAGCGAGTGGAACCGCAAGAGATTACTGGTCTACAGCATGCGCCTAGTAGCTAAGACAAAGACCATGACCACGGCTGATAGGACAGTATCATTTGAGTGGTGGGGCGCACACGTCAAGCCGATATACCCAAATATTTAGCACCGGGCTAGTTACTTTAACTATTGAAGGTGAGATAGGATATGCCTAGGGCGGTGGCCCGACTCAAGTACCCGATCAACTACCCCCACGACGTGGCTAAGCTTAGGCTGGAGTACGACACCCCGTCTCCCGTGACGGTGGACGTGGACGCGATCAGGAGGTTCGAGGAGGGGAGGATCATATACGAGTCACCCCTCATAGACTACCACTCATACTTGCGGTTAATACAGCCAATCGTGCGCGATGGATTAGTTGCAGAGTGGCTATTCTTCGAGGGAGCTGGTAGCGTACTACATGACACCTCGGGATATGAGAATCATGGAACCATATATGGCATGACGTGGCAACAACTGGAGAACGGGAAGTGGGTGGGGAGCTTCGACGGCGTGGACGACTACGTGGTAGCTGATACTGATATGCTACGGAACATGTCTCTGCCTCAGACAGTAGAGGTACTCGTCAGGGTAAACGGGCCGAACGTGGCAAATAACCCTCAGGGGTTAGTGGCAAAGCGAGCAACGCACACTACGATGGACTGGGAGCTATATATTAACTTATTAAGAGAGCTGCGACTCTGGGTGGGAGAGGGAGGAGTTGTGATGATTGAGACAGGATACTACATCAACTATGGCGTCTGGTATCATATTGTGGCGACTATGACTAGCAACGAAGCTGCAATCTATGTGAATGGCGAGCTAATTAAGTCATATACTGGAGCGTTAAGTTACACGCCAAGTGAACCAATCACTATAGGTGCCTTAGATTCAGTACATAACTTCCTAAATGGTCATATTGCTTTCACCCGTCTCTACGGGCGCATCCTTTCTGCCGATGAGGTTCAACAGCTTTATGAGCTTGCTAAGCTGATAGTCCCGCTGGGGTGAGTCTACATGTTGTGCCCAAGGTGCGGGAATAGGATGACCGTGCTGAAGGGGAGGGGCAGGAAGATATTCTTCTGCCCCAAGTGCGAGATAGGTTGTGAGGTCTTGGCCGACGCGTTCGCTATATGGAACACGGCCCTGAGCCCAGGGGAGATCAGGAGACTATACCTACAGGAGAGACTGGGGCTGTGGTACGACGGGGTGGATGACTATGCCTAGGCTCACCATAGTAGAGGAGAGCCTGGATCACGACGTGTGGGGCAACTACATAGACGTGGAGGTGGCGGATGAGGATGAGGAGCTGTACATCCTTGAAATAGCTGGTAAGCATGTTAAGCGCAAGCACAGGATAATGAAAGATGGCAAGGAATTAAAGAAGAGCATCAAGGATAGGATAGATGAGCTGAGGAAAAAGGGCCGTAAACCTAAGAAACGCGGTAAGAAACGTGGCAGGAGGGGGAGGAAGCCATGAGAAAGTACCTTGAAGCCTTGGAGATACCCCCGCCCGACGCGCCAGAGGATTATGTTCCGGAGTTTATTCGGTTGGATGCCACGGATGTGGATGAGTCTCTAGTGTTGCGAGATCTGAAGGAGATGTTATCTCCCGATAAGCATTATGTTATTAGGCGTCATCTTTGTTTTCATGATGAGCCTAGTAATAGGCCTTGTGTTGTCGAGGTTATTGAATGTGTCTAGCCTCTATCTATTATCTGGTTGCTTTAATGGTTGAAGCCCAGCAACACTACAGCAG
>Ga0190312_1000150_pt1 | contig 25367 bp, 30 predicted proteins | sample 487007910_MG_FD_165046 | JGI IMG/M metagenome (GOLD analysis project Ga0190312, IMG submission 165046) | Hydrothermal vent sediment bacterial communities from Southern Trench, Guaymas Basin, Mexico - 4870-07-9-10_MG | ecosystem: Environmental > Aquatic > Marine > Hydrothermal vents > Sediment ... | reverse complement strand
ATCCACGTATAGTACTGGTACTTTTAGTTATTAATCAGAGGATCTGCATTGCGTTAGTTTGGTACCTTTTAAATAGCCTAAGGACGTTAACGATCCATTTTTATCCTACTTCCTTTAATTACTTTAATGATGGAACGTAGCGAAGCAGTAGAGGATTATTTAGAAGCCATATACCTCCTATCCAAAAAGAAGGGAAGAGCTAAGGTACGCGATCTATCTTACTTACTTAAGGTTAAGGCCCCTACGGTTACAGAGATGATCCAGAAATTAGCCAAGAGGGGTTTAGTAGTATATGAACGGTATAGAGGAGTTACTTTAACTAAGGAAGGTGAGAATATAGCTAAGGAGGTACTAAATAAGCACGAAATACTTAAAGGATTTTTAATGATGTTAGGAGTGGATGAGAGAATAGCCGATAAGGATGCCTGTAGGATAGAGCATTGCGTTCATCCTGAAACCATAAAGAGGCTTTCTGCGTTCTTGGAATTCATATTAAGCAACCGAGAATTAGCTAGGTGGTTTAAATATTTTAAGCGGTGAAGGGGCCTTAGCAAGTTTTAAAGAGGCTTTATCTTTCTATAAGTTAAGTAACCTATTAGAGCTAAGGGAAAGAGTATTAAGCCTGGATCTGTGAGCCAACCTTCCTTCATCAAATTATGCAAGTCATTTACTTTAAGGCCTAGGAGGGGGGGATAAAGTTTATCCAGTAGATGAGCGAGCGTTATGGCTAAATTAAGGCCCGCTACCGTACCTGAAATTATTAAACCTACTGTTAAGTAACCCCAAGAGTCAGGTTTACCCTTAATTAAGTACCTCCCTCCCTTTACAAATATTAAACCTATTACTACTAGGACGAAGCCTCGAAAGGGATCAGCCTTAACCGAAGGAATTAGCGTCCCAGCTAAGCTAAATCCCGCCTGTAAGTTTACTGACCAAGGGGTCCACCATGATATTATCCCATCTATTAACCCTATGAAACCGTAGAATAAGTATAGTAATCCGATGAAATATACGTAAAGAGATACTAATTTAGCTAAATTAAAGAAGCCCATGACCTACACCTAACGGAAACCTAAAGCGCTACCGCCTAGGTAAATTAATAACGCCACGACATAAGCTAACGCTAACCCATAAAGTACGGTGAATAACGCCCACTTCCAACCCCTTTCATGAGCTATAGCAGCTACGGTAGCTATGCATGGTATGTAAATGAGGGTAAAGACCATAAACGAGTAAATCTGCAAGGGCGTATATAATGAGGAAAGTTTAGTAGCCATATTAGCTTCGGAAACGCCGTAAAGAAGCGACATAGAACCTATTATTACCTCCTTAGCTATGAAGCCGAAGATGCAGGAAGCGGTTAACCTCCAATCCCAACCTAGCGGTTTAAAAAGCGGCCATATGGCCTTACCCATTTCGGCTATTACGCTAGCGTTAACATCGTTTATCCAAGCTAAACTGGGCCAAGCTATATGCATTAAAACGCTAACGGCTAATAAGCCAGCTAAGATTACCGTACCTGCTTTTCTTATGAATAAAGCCGTTCTATTCCATGTATGAAGCAATATTGACTTTAATGTAGGTAATTGGTATAAAGGTAACTCCATTACGAAGGGCGAAGTCCTACCCTTAAGGTAAACCCTCCTGAAGATGAGGGAAACTATTAAGGCTAAAGCTATTCCTATCAAGTAAAGGGAAAGTATTACATCCCCTGCAACTCCCTTGAAGAACGTATAAGCCAATAATGAGAATACCGTTAATCTAGCGCTACAAGGTATCAATGGATTAATTATAGTAGCTACTAATCTATCCTCCTCGCCCGGTATAGCCCTAGTAGAGTATACTGCAGGTACGTTACAACCGAACCCTACTATCATCGATATCATAGCCCTACCTGTAAGCCCTACCTTCCTCATTAACCTATCCATAACGAAAGCCGCCCTAGCCATGTAACCGCTATCCTCTAAAATTGCAAGTGAAAAGTAAAGGAAGAAAATTAAAGGTACGAAGCTCAATACCGTACCTAATCCGTTTAATAATCCGTAATCGCCGAAGAGCAAAGAATCGAGCATAGGATTGCCGGTTAGCCCAGAAAGATGAGAAGAAATCCAGTTAAAGAAATCACCTAGGAAATCGCAAAAAGGAGAGGAAACTTCCATAGTGAACTCGAAAATAGCCCATAGTATGGTAAAGAAGATAGGGATTCCTAAATACTTATCTAAAATTACTTTATCTATTAAATCGGTTGGAGTTACCCTCTTAGTTCCCTTAGTTACCTTACTAACTATCTCCTCTATAATCTTATACCTTTCATTAGCTAGTACTACCTCAGGATCTAACCCGTATGCCCTTCTTAACCTCTCCCTCTCCTCAGAAGCTACTTTTAGTATCTTATTAGCGAACTTAGAGGAAGCTACTCTAGCTCTAACTTCCTCATCACCTTCGAGCAACTTTATAGCTATCCACCTACTACCCAATTTCGCTAAGCTCTCCTCTCTCATTACCTCCCTTTCTATTCTAGATATAGCTTCCTCGATATTCTCGCTATAACGTACCTTAACCCTCTCCACATTACCTCCCCAAGGCTACTTCCAATATTTTATCTTTTAACTCATTTATACCTAAACCTTTAGGCGCTATCGTAACTACTACCGGTACCCCTAATAACTCCTCTAACCTCTTAGCATCGATTTTATTATCCATCGATCGTGCTAAATCCATCTTATTCAAATCCACTATCAACTTAACATCTAATTCCATCAATTGAATCGTTAAATACAAATTACGTTCTAAATTAGAGGCGTCTATTACGTTTACAACTACATCCGGTCTCTCCTCTATTATGTAGCTCCTAGCTATTAACTCCTCCGGGGAATAGGGAGTTAAACTGTAGATTCCAGGTAAATCTATTACGTGGACCTTATAGCCCCTATGGTAGAAGAAACCCTCCTTCTTCTCTACGGTTTTACCGGGCCAATTACCTACACGTTGATGCCCCCCAGTTAAACTATTGAATATTACTGATTTGCCTACATTAGGATTACCCGCTAAAGCTACGCTTATAACCTCCTTGGCCATCCGTTATTTCACCTTAACTAAGACGCTTTCGGCCTCCTCCTTCCTAAGGGATATCTTGTAACCCTTAATTTCATACTCCATAGGATCCCCAAGAGGGGCCCTTCTTAACACCCTTACCTCGCTACCTATTACGAACCCCATGGATAATATTCTCTCCCTTAAGGGTCCACTACCTTGTATCGCTACTATCCTTCCCCGTTCACCAGGCCTTAATTCACTTAGCTTCTTTACCTTCACTGACCCTTACCCCTCCCTCATGCCCCCCTTCCTGAAATTTAGGCTAACCTAAATTTAAACTTAATTAATTTCTTGCAATAGAACGAAATATTTGTTATGCAAAAGTACCGTGGTTAAGGAAATATCTGCCCTACTCTACCGTGACTAAGCCACCGTAGTAAAACCTTAGTATCCAAGCCCGTACTGGGGAGAAGAACCTAACTCCCCCTTCCTCAACTACCTCGTATTGCATTATTATCTTAATTATATCCGATTCTTTAATATCGTACTCCTCCATAGCTTTTATCAATTTAGTAGCGAAAGACGCCCATTCCTGCTTACTTCTATCAGGATCTAATTTATTACCCTTAATAGTCGCCCAGACCCCTCTTTTTAACCTCTTCATAGCGGCTCTAGAGAAGAGAGGAGAAGTTTCTAACCTTTCCTTAACTTCGCCTCTAATGCCCTCTAGTACTTCGCTTAGTTCCTTTCCCTTCATCAATATTAATCCTTTACTCTTTAAATCCTCTAATTCCTTCTCGATCTCCTTAAGGTTCTTAAGTATTCTTTCAAGAACCTCTATTCCTCCCATAATCACACTCCCTCTCATTATTAGACAGGTATTAAGGTAAAATATATCCTTTTTAAATTTTTGAAATTATCAAAGATATCTTTCGTATATAACACTAAGATATTTTATTTATGGGCATAAGTATCACTTTTTACTTAATAACATACGCTAACTACATGGGAATATTTTTATAAATCACTATAATATTTATATTAGACATGTGATATATAAAAAACATTTGTTAACAATACTAAACACCTTGTTCCTAATCCTATTAGTGAAGACAGCGTTATGTACTCCATGGCCTACACTTAATCCTCTTAGTTTAAATGGCTCATATAAGGTTAAAGGGGAGGGCTCTTTCGAGAGGGACTTAAATATAGTGAGTTATCCTAAAGAAGGCTTAACGGTGAGATTAATAGAAAGCTTCAATATCAACGGTCGGGGAGAGGAGAGTATTAGCCTTGTAAATTACCCACTAGGGCTTTCAGTAGGCTACGAATATAAAGGGACGTCCGTAGTAGCTTCAAGAGAGTTCGTAAGCATCTACAATTCTAGTTACCTTACTTCCTCTACTTCTGCCTACTATAGCGGGGTAGGTGAATTAAATTTCGTTAATAATTGGAACATACCTTCACTTCCAAAAGGTAATTACTTCGAGGAACAGAGTTTAAAAGGATACTTCACTATGATACATATAGCTCACTACGCTTCACTAGGTAATTTAACCGAAATTCATAGGCCCGTTTATATATCCATATTCCCCTAAACCATATATTTTCAAAGTTGACTTTAGAAATTATATGAGGAAACCCTTCGTAATAGGGCATAGAGGTTGTCCTACTAGGGCCCCGGAGAATACTTTAGAAGGTATAAGGGAGGCCTTTAAGGCCGGCGTGGATTTAGTGGAAATAGATGTAAGGGCTTGCAAGGATGGGTTAGTGGTTATCCACGATCCTGAGCTAAGTAGGCTAGCAGGTAAGAACCTATTAGTAAGGGAGTGCAATTTAGACGACCTAAGGAGAGTAAGGGTGAGGGGAGCTAAAATACCTACCTTAAGCGAAGCTTTAGAACTGATTAAGGAACTAGGAATAGGCGTAGTCCTCGACGTTAAAGACGAGGGTATAGAGGAGGATCTAATGGACGAACTTAAATCTTATAACTTAGTAGATAGAGTATACATAATTTCGTTTAAGCACGACATAATCAGGAGGGTTAAGGAATACGAACCTAGAGTAAGGGCAGGTATCATAATGGTATCTAAACCCATAAAGCTAATTGAAGTAATTAAGGTAGCTAAAGCAGATGCCGTATTTATGCCAGGCTTCCTATGGGGAGTGGAGACCTTAAGTAAGGAGGTAGTAAACGAAGTACATAGAGGCGGTTTTGAGATAGTGGGAGATCCAGTAAACGATAAACATACCTTAAAGAGGGCCTTAGAATTAGGGTTAGACGGTATAGGTACCGATAGGGCATATGAAATTGTTAAAACATTAAGGGATATAGGACTTAGATAAAATATATAACCTCTTAAGGGCTTTTAACTTCTCCTCCCTTTCTACTTCGGTAGCTTTTATAGCCTCCTCTAAGAAGGTTATGGCTTCATCCATCGTCTTAATGTCGACAGGATAAGGTACTCCGTCCTTACCTCCGAAGGCGAAGGAATACTTAACGGGATCCTCCCAGCTCGGATCTTCACCATATATTAACTGCGATATTAAAGCTAAAGCCCTAATTAGGGAAGCCCCTACCCCCTTAATTGAAAGTAATTCTTCGTAATCCTTAGGTCTCCATTCATAAACACTTTTAACGAGGTCCCAGTCTATCCTCCTAGGCATAAGGAGGTAGGTAGGGACTATATATTCCTTAGTGGACGGCTTTCCTAACCAAGGATTTAAGGTACGATTATTCAAGGCCTTTAAGGCCCTAAATGACTTCCTTAACTTCAAAGGTCCCTCATTTATTAAATCTACCGATAACCTCCTAGCGCCCTCACTCCTTTCGTCTACCATATTTAGGACCATCTCCTGAACTCTATCGCTTACGATACCCAAATGTGGTTCTCTTACGAAACTAACTACTTTATCCGATAACCAATGGTACCTTCTCGCATACTTTAGGGGCTCGTTCATCCCTTGCTGTACTACTGCCCAATCGCCATCTTCAGTAAATAATATAACGTGATGATATAAGGTGAATCCGTCTTGTAAAGCCACGTTATCCACCTTAGCGGCCATCCTGCTAGCGTATTTTAATTTATCTATCTTAATGGAAGTTAACCCTAATTCTTCGCCTAAACGCTCTATATCGTTTAAAGTAGAAAGAGCTCTTTTACCCTTACCTCCAGCTACCTTTATGCCTATTTCTGACTCGTTTAAAGCTTCCCTCAGCACTCCAGTAACTACCGTAGTTAAGCCTGATGAATGCCAGTCATAACCTAGTACGCAACCAAAGGCTTGAAACCAATAAGGATCCGATATCTTCCTTAAGAACTCCCTCTCCCCTTTCTCGCGTATTAATATGCTTACTATTTCCTTAGCTAACTTCCTCATCCTAAGTATTAACCAAGGAGGTGCTTTTCCCCCGTGTAAAGGTAAATCGGCTACGCCTCTCTTACCCATATCAGCTACTCCTCTCCTTCGCCTAAGTATACCTTAATTCCTACCCTCTCGAATATCCTGATTATATTGCTTTTACTAAGGAATTTAAGTAATGTATAACCGATTAAGCTTACGGTCATTAAACTGCTAACGGTAATACTGATGATCATAGCTAACCAAGGGGGGCCTAAGCTAGCTAGAATGCTGGGAGGGGGGAGGAAGAACCATAAGTAGCTACCTACTATGAAACCTATAAGAATTGATGCTATTAAACATGCTAGAAAGCTACGCTTCCTAAATAAGAAGATAATAGCAGAAGCTACAAGATTAGCTAGAGGACCTAAAGTTACATCAAGAAGACCTAAGTAGTAGTAATAATTAGCTACAAAGCAACCTAAGGTAGTGCCTATTATTACTGGCTTACCGAATAGGGCGGAAAGGGGTATTAAGGCGTCTGCTAACCGCAATTGTAGAGGACCGAAGGAGATAGGGGCCAAAATTACGACTAAACCTGCGTAAAGAGCGGTAAATATCACGGCTAAAGCTATTTCACGTAGTTCCATCCGATTTCACTCCAAAGAACTACGGGCCCTTAATCTCTTTAGCTCTCCTGAACTTATTACCTTTACGTCCCCTCCTTCAGTAAGTAGCACTAGCCTTCCGTAATCGTCTAAATCCAGCGCTTTACCCTTAATTACCTCGGAATCCAATACTACCTCTACTTGAGATCCTATAGTCGAGGAGTAGTACTTCCAATTATTAACTATATTTTGGTACTTGCCCTTAAGTAAGGAAGCATAGGATTTATCCATGTTCTCTAAGATCTTACATAGAAGGGGTAAGGGGGGTATAGGGTAACCCGCCTCTACATATAAGGAGGTAGCTATCTCCCTTAATTCTTCCGGCAAACTCTCCTTTTCTATATTTACGTTAACCCCTACGCCTACTATTACAGAGCTTATCTCCCCCCTACTATATTCCGCCTCCGAGATAACCCCACATACTTTCCTACCGTTTATTATAACGTCATTAGGCCACCTTAAGGATGCCCTTAATGAAACTAAATCCCTTATAGCCTTAGCTACGGCTAAGGAGGACATTAAGTTAACTAAAGGGACGTAATTAGGTGGCATCCTAGGCTTAAGCACTATCGAGAACCATAAACCTCCGCCAGGCGAGAACCAAGGCCTATTCCTCCTACCCCTACCTTTCCTCTGCTTTTCGGCTAATACTACTAATCCCTCATGGAACGATTTCTCCCTAGCTATATCCATGGTGGAGTCCACTTCCTTATAGAACAAGATTTTACGTCCTATAACGCTGGTCCTTATTCTATCGCCTACGTCATGAAAAAATATCCTATCCATATAGAAGAAGTACCTTCCGTCCTTCTCGATTATATAGAAGCCCTCATCCCTTAAAGCGCTTAAAAGCCTCTTTACTACCACTAAATTGGTATCAAGCTTCTTACTTAATTCGCTTTCGGAAAGAGGGGATAACTTAAGGGCTACTATCATTTGCCGCTTAAGTTGTTCGAATTTAGCCTCCGATACCATTAAGTATCACCGTTAATTAATTATCACTATTACCTGGTTAATATTGACGAAATCACCTTCTTTAACTTTAACCTCCCTAACTACTCCCTCATAAGGGGATTTAACCTCCACTAACGCCTTCATGGATTCTATAACGGCTATCAAGTCGTCCTTACTTACCTTATCCCCTACTCCTACCCTTAGCTTAACTACTTTACCAGGTACGGGAGAGAGGATGGCTCCTTTTAACTTACCATAACTTACTTCCTCAGCCCTGACCCTTAAGGCCCCCTCTCCCTCCTCCTCTACCTCCACTTCGTATGTCTTACCGTTTACCGTTACTCTGTACCTTCTCCTTATTACCATCAGTAACTCACCTAATTACATCTAGAAGGGAACTCAGCTTCCAAAGGGCCCTTATGCTGGTCTCTAGCTTAACCTTCGGGAGAGGCGTAACCGAACTTCCCAAAAGTTGGTTGCCCTCTTTAATGAAGTGATATATAACAGAAGCTATTATCGCTATTTCCAACTCCTCCTCCATGGGGTTACACCGGCATTATCCCGTGCTTCTTAGGAATCCTAGGTCTTAAGTCCCTCTTAGAAATTAGTATATTTAATAGTTTTGTTAAAGTAGGCCTAGTCTCCCTAGGCTTAATTACTTTATCTATGTAACCCCTAGAAGCAGCTACGTAGGGATTAGCAAACCTCTCCCTATACTCCCTTACGAATTTATGGATTGCTTCCTCACGATCCTTAGCGGATGTTAACTCCCTCTTATAAATTATTTCCACAGCTCCTTCAGGACCCATTACGGCTATTTCGGCTGTGGGCCAAGCTAATACGAAATCGGCCCCTAGATGCTTACTACCCATGGCTATATAACCTCCTCCATAGGCTTTCCTAATTATGACTGTTATCTTAGGTACTGTAGATGTAGAGTAAGCATAAACTATCTTAGCTCCGTGCCTAATTACCCCACTATGTTCTTGAAAAGTACCAGGCATAAAGCCTGGTACGTCCACGAAGGTAATTATAGGTATATTAAAGGCATCGCAGAACATTACGAACCTAGCTATTTTATCCGAGGAGTTTATATCTAAACTACCAGCCATGAAGTTAGGTTGGTTAGCTACTATGCCTACTACGTACCCATTTAATCTGCCGAAACCTATAACTGCGTTGGGAGCGAAGAATTCCTGCACTTCCAGGAAAGTACCTCTATCTAGTACTCTTCTTATTATCTCCTTTATGTCATAAGGCTCAAGTGGATCATCGGGTACTAAGCCGTCCAATTCCGGGTCCTCCCTCTCAGGATCATCATCAACCTCCGCCCTGGGGGGATCCTCCATGTTATTGGAAGGCAAATAACTTAGTAACCTCTTCATCAAAGAGAAAGCTTCCTCTTCATTCGAAGCTAAGAAGTGCGCTACACCGCTCCTCTTACAATGTACTTCAGCGCCTCCTAACTCCTGAGGAGTTACCTCCTCCCCCAAAGCTGCCTTGACTACCTTAGGCCCTGTTAAGAACATGTAACTAATATCCTTTACCATTACTATGAAATCGGCTAAGGCAGGGGAATAAACGGCTCCTCCTGCTGCAGGGCCTAATATAGCTACTATTTGGGGTACTACACCGGAAGCTAGGACGTTCCTGTAAAAGATTTCGCCATATCCCTTTAAAGAATCTACCCCCTCTTGAATCCTAGCTCCGCCAGAATCGTTTAAGCCTATTACAGGTAATCCTAATTTAAGAGCTAAGTCATATAGTTTAGCTATCTTAAGGGCATGCATCTCCCCTACGCTACCGCCCATAAAGGTGAAGTCCTGCGAATATACTAAAACTCCCCTACCGCCTATGGTACCATAACCTACTATTACACCATCGCCTAAAGCTACCTTACTGGCCATTCCGAAATCCTTACACCTATGAGTTATGAATTCTCCTATTTCGATAAAGGAACCCGGGTCGAGGAGCTTCTCTAGCCTCTCCCTCGCAGTTAGCTTTCCCTTCCTCTTCTGCTCTAAAACGCGCTCGACTCCCCCTCCTAACTTAAGCTTCTCCCTCAACTCGTCTAGCTCCCTCAGCTTATCCTTCATCGTTTATCTCTACCCTAATTCTTCGATCCATACCTCGTAAAGCTTTCCTTTAACCCTTACCTTAAGTTTCTTAGCCCCTCTCTTAACCGCCTCCATGGCAGCGGAAATTACCTTCTCTACTTTAGCAAGCTTAGAAGTATAGGAGCTTATCCTACTTTCCCCATCATCCAAGCTAATAGGCTTAAGCTTTATAGGTGCTCTAAGGGTTAACCTAGCTAAGTAATCCATACTCTCAGGGGTTAGTTCTCCTAACTTGGGGAACTTACCTTCGGTAGGGGAGAGAGGCACCAATACCTCTCCCCTACCCCTAACCGCTAAAGATCCAGGTCTGAAGTATTCCTCCTCTGATATCTCTAAAGGCTTAGAGGGAGAGGAGGCTATTAAGAGGTAACCGCGCCTTAAGAGTTTCCTAGCTAAAGTATATTTATCCGCGAAGAAACCTCTTTCCCATACTCCATCTAAGGGCACGAACTCTAAAACCCCCCTATCCCTAGGTAAGTAACGCTCCGGAAGATAAAGAGCTGGGAGACATTCCTTAAGCTCCCTTAATGTATAATGAGGATTCAATGGGATTAGCGAAGAACCCCTAGCTATGGGAACCTCCTCTCCCTCCGGGGCTAATCCTCCGTGTACCGTAAGGTAAGCTACACTATCTCCCCTAGCCTCTAATCTTACTATCATAGATTCGCTCAATAAATAGGCCCTCCATAACGGTACCTCCTTACCGTTAACGATTAATTTACCTACCCCCCCTACTGAAATAAGGAGGGGTTCTAAAGTTAAGAGCTCTATCCAACCCCCCCTAACCTCTACGGAAGGGGATAAAGGAGGGTTCCTAGCAATTATATTATTGGCCGCGTACGAGTAGAAATCCATAACCCTACCGCCGTTAAGTACTTCACCGCCTACTACTTCATAGCTTCTGAAGGCCCTTAACACCTTGAAGCCCATTGGATCACCATCGTCAATTGCCGATCGCTACTACACTATTTGTCGAAAATATAAATCTTTGCCTTATTTACTATATAGTAATAAATTTGAGACCTAACCTCCTACAGGCTAGTTTAAGAGCCCTTAAGTGATTGCCTAAGGTCAATACTAAGTGATTACCTAAAGATATGTCCAATAATTTGATGGCTTCCTCCCCTAATTTTACTTTCACTTGTGTTCTACAGGAATACGGTAAACTCATATGACTTTCCTCTATCACACCTTCAAAGGCCATTAAATTATTTAACTTTTCGTCAACTCTAGCTAAAGTTACCTGCAAGTTAACCGGTAGTAGCCCATCTATGCCTACGCTAGAATCTGTCTCGAAATGAGTCTTAATCCAATACTTAAGCGTAAGATTTAAGGGTATAGTACAATGAGCTAGAATTAAATGATTGCCGTACAGATCTACTACGTTAGCCATCCACGTAGGCTTTTCAGTTAAGTAATTCAATAACATCATAGTAAATGTAGCGGCTAAATCCCCCTCACAAGCAGCTATTAATCCTTCATTATTTAATAATGAGAAAGCTAAACAGGGTGTTATCCCCGTTTCTGATAGTAACTTAAAGCAATTGAGGGTAAACGCCCTCCAACCTCTATTCCTAGCTAACTCCCTTAGAGCATAGTATAACTTGACTGCTTTACCCACTTCTATTATACTTACCTCATTACCTTCCGAAGCAGATAATATCGATCTAACCTTATCGTCTAAATTCCCTTTAACCCTATTTAAGATCCTTCTTAAGTACCCTATACTTACTCTATCAAGTTCTAAACCTAACTCCCTTAACCTATCCTCGCCTATTACGCTGGATACTAACCAAGAGGCCGGAGATCCTATTTCGCCTATTTTGGCACCTTTAATCTTAGACGGAATATAGTAAGCTCTTACCAATTCCTTTATCTCCGCTACCGGTACTACCTCCCAATCCCTCACGAGGAAACAACCAAGGTAACGATCAGAGCTCCTTAGTAAGGGTAGCACCTCTAAGGTAGCCGCTAAGGAGTTGGCTTTATTAGCGGAGAGAAGCGCTACTGGTCGCGGATTTCTTTCGAAGATTTCTAAAACCCATTTCTCAACTCCTCCTGTAAGGATGGCTATTATTAGAGCTTCGCCTTTAACGTGATGGTTAATTAGCTTCTCATGGCTAGTAACTAAGCGAATTCTCTCTAGGAGGCCTGCTTCCTTTAAGGCTTTACTTAACTTATGTAAACATTCCCTTATGTAATCATTCAACTTAGGGTTAAGTACTGAGGCTAACGCTATTACCTCGAATCTCCTTTCAATCGTAGATTACCTCCCCGGTATCCTTTAAGGTCTTAAAACCGCTTATGGAATTTAACTTCTCCTTAAACTCCTCACTCCTTAATATCGTTAAAAATTTCCTTACGGATGCCTTCCCTAAGGATACCTTATTAATAAGGAAATCGTACTCCTCCTCCCGCAATGGTATAAAATCTAAATCATACAATTCAGCTACAGCCTTTATGCCTAACCCTACATCCGCTTTACCGTACTTTATCGCTAACGCTATAGCCGTATGCGTCCTATATTCCACCTCGTACCCCTTAATGGACTTACGTAATTTACTTAATTCTATGCCCAACGTGGAACTAAGTTCCCTTAATAGAATTTCCAGTAAAATCCTTGTACCTGAACCCCTATTCCTATTAGCAAAAGTTACGTCCTTCTTAAGTATATCCTTAAGCCCCCTAATCCCCTTAGGATTACCTTTGGCTATTATTAACCCTTGCTCCCTAAGGTAGCCCCTTACTAGGATCGCCTTACCTCTTAACTTATACCTTTCGAGGAAAGGAATGTTATACTTACCACTCCTATCATCAAGTAGGTGTATCCCGGCTAGATCACAATACCCATCCCTTACGGCCTTTAAGCCCCCCATCGATCCCACATTAATTAACTTAATATTCAACTTAGGCTCCTCGACCCTAAGTAAACTTATAATTTGCTCTAAACCTAAGCAATGACTTCCTATAATAACTAAGTCTGGTAAAGTTATGTTATTCGAGAAGGGCTCGAAATCTATTACCTCTCCCTTAAGTACGAATGACCTATCAGGTGGGACTAAGATAAAACCATCAGCTAACTTAAGTGCACTTACGTTACCTGAATCCGTTAATATGGGATAAGCTAACTTATCATCTCCATTAGCTACTAATACAGCAGGGATCAAGTTATACCTACCTTTAGCTACTTCAAAACCAAAGGCTACCCTTACTTTAAACCTAGTGGGAGACTTAATGGCTATACCAGCTAGCTTAGATATTACTGGGGCAACTAATAGCTTAAAAGCCATAACGCAGGAGAGCGGGTAACCCGGTAAAGCGAGGACCAATTTACCGTTAACGATACCTACTGCTGTAGGTTTACCGGGCTTCAATTTTAACCCGTGAACTATAACCTTACCTATTTCCTCTATAGCCCTATATACTAAGTCCTTAGTACCGGCTGAAGTACCCCCTGAAGTTAAAACGATGTCGTAAAACTTCGTAGCTTCATTTAAAGTCGATTTTAATTCGGCTAATTCATCTTTCACTATTCCTAAGAAGACCGGTTCCCCTCCATATTCTAAGACTAGACTACTTAGCAAGTAAGAATTAACTTCGTAAACCTTACCATAAGGTAAGGCAGTTCCAGGTCTTACTAGCTCTTCCCCTGTACTTATTATGGCTACTTTAGGTCTCTTATAAACCCTTACCCTATCTATACCTAATGACGCTAGTAGCCCTATTTCTCTATACGTAAGTTCAATACCTCTTTCGAGGACTTTCTCGCCTTTAACTACATGGGAACCTGCGTAAACTATGCCCTCCCCAGGTGTTGTAGACTTAATTACCTCTACTCTACCTGTTCCTTTCCGCCTAGTATACTCCACCATGATAACGGAATCCGTCCCTCCTGGTATCGGAGAACCCGTAGATATCTCAAGAGCTTCTCCTTCACTTAAGTTACCGCTTTCCTTTAACTTTAACTCTACGGGATTCCATTCATCAGCTCCTTCTAAGTCCGAAGACCTAACGGCATATCCGTCTACTAGCGCTCTATCGAAGGGAGGTAAATCTATAGGAGCTATTATATCCTCAGCTAAAACCCTACCTAAAGCGTTAAATAACGGTACTTCCTCTACCCCTAAAGGCTTAAACTCTACGTAATTAGCTATTAACTTTAAAACCTCCTTAGGCTCCATTAGCTCCCTAAATATCTTACGTGACATAATCGCTAACCTCCTCATTACCTTAGGTTAAACCTAAGTAGGGATACCAAGGATCTTCATGAAAGATGAAAGGGGCTAAAGCGTTCTCCTCTAAACCCTCTACTCCCTCAGGTATTACGATCGTACCTTCGGACCGAGTTAAACTACTATATAAGCTAGAGCCGGACCTCCTAATCGGAACTATTATATAAGTATCACCTTTCCAGCGTAGCTTAGCTCTTACGAAATCTACGAGGCCCGGTTCTGAAGGCACCCTAGAGCTTAACTTACCATAAATTACTTTAAGCTGAGGATAGGATCTCATAATGTAATCCACTAAGGGTTCCACGAAGGTTTTAAAAGCTATAAAAGCTGCCACCGGATAGCCGGAAAGGCAGATTACAGGTTTGCCTTCTATTTTCGCTAACGCGGTTGGTTTACCCGGCCTCATAGCTATTCCATGAGCTATCACCTCCCCTACATTCTCAACGGCTCTTACGGTTACGTCCCTCCCCCCTATGGATGTTCCTCCTAAAGTTATTATTATATCCGCCTCCTCTGAGGCCCTAACTAACTTGCCACTTATCTCCCTTACCTCATCCTTAAGTATTTCTCCTACTTTCGCTTTCATCCCTTTAAACTCCAATAACGCCTTAATAGCCAAGCTATTGGACTCAGGCCTTAAGCGTTCGGTAGGAAGGAATGGAGGAGTTCTCAGTTCGCTACCTATAGGATAGATTATCGCCCTTAGTACCCTAAAGACCTTTACGTACTTAAAACCTAATGAAGTTAATAACGCTAAATCCCAGGGTCTTAACTTCCTACCCTTATTTAATATCCTACTACCTTTACTTACATCAAATCCCTTCCTATTTACGTTACCCCATTTAGGTACAGAACTATATATCTCCAGGAAACCCTCCTTCGCTTCAGTTAACTCCAAGGGTACTACTGCATCGTAACCGTTAGGTAAAGCATCGCCCGTAGAAACCTTAACTACGTGCTTTACGTCTATTAATGCGGGGTTGTATCTACTGGCGTTAAAAGTTTCCTCAGCCCTCACGGCATATCCGTCTAAGGCGGAGGTATTAAAAGGAGGTAAATCTATAGGAGCTATTATATCCTCAGCTAAAACCCTACCTAAAGCGTTAAATAACGGTACTTCCTCTACCCCTGACTTTAACTTAATCTCGGATTTAAATTCCCTCCAAGCTTCGACTATTGGAGTTAATTTGGTAAAGCCCTTTAACCCTTCCCCCATCCCATCAACCTGTGAATCCACGACATAGCTTTAGCAATACTACTAGTTAGTGCGGAAAGAGAGGCCATCTCTAAGACCTCTACCTTATTTAAAGCCTCTAAAGGGCTCTTACCTAATGATACTATACCGTGCCCCCTTAAGATGATTAAATCCGCCTCTTTCGAGGCCTCAGCTACGGCGCTAGCTAATTCCTTACTACCTGCAGGCAGCTCCGGCACTATAGATACCTTGGTTAAACCCTTAAGGAATTCCATTATCATCCCCTCTAAGCCCTGAGATGAGTAAAGCCCTACGGTTAATGGATTATGAGCGTGAACTATTGAGTAGATATCTACTCTTGAGCGATATATAGCTACATGCATCCTCCACTCCCTTGAAGGTTTACTGCCTTGAATTATCTTGCCGTCTAGGGAGAGCTTAACTAGGTCCTCCGGAGTTAAATTAGCTTTGAATTTAGAACTAGGCGTTATCCATAAGTAATTACCTACCTTCGAACTTACGTTACCACCTAGTGAAGGTATTAAGCCTCTTTCGTATAGTAATTTCATCACTAGACAGATCTCCTCCTTTATGTCCAATGTATGGCTACACCTCCTCCTTATCGATGCCTAGTACATTTAAAGGTCTACTTCCACGGAGTAAGAAGTTACATTGCTTATTAACTTAACAGGTTCCTCTTTACCTTTACAGGAGATTATTAAGAACTTACCCCTTTTCATCAACTCCCCCTTCGGTAACCTTATTAAAAAGCTACCCTTAAGACCGCTTACCCCATCTAGGATCTTAGTGAAATTAACTCCCGATGAGGAATTGGATAATAATAACTTAAATGGGATACCCGCTACCCCTCTGCCTCCCTCCTTTATCACTCCTTTAAGTTCCAAGTACTTAGAGGGATCCACTACTCTAGCTATCTCGGAGAACTCCATTTCTCCGTTACCCAATTTAACGAGACACAGTATAGCGGGTGTAGTAACGTTAAGTTCGCTTACCCTTATTAACGAAAGCTTATTGCCTCTTCCCTTAGAGAAGATAAAGTAAATAGCTTTGCCCCACCTACCCTTTAATTCCGTAACCTTAGTTAGCTTTAAGGGTTCGCTAGAATTTAAAGCAATCAGTAACTTCTCCTTAGGGTAAAGTATCCCGTTAGAGCTCTCCAAGAAGGTAGGAGTGCCGTTAAATCCGCGTTCTAATATTACGTGTAGCCCTCTACTTAGATCGCTTACGGGTAAGGAGGCGGGGAGTTCCTTTAAGCTCAGTATTTCCCATGATATACTAATTTTGGGTACCTTACTAATGTGAAGGAAATACCCCCTATTTAGAAGTAACGTTAAAGCTAGAGCCATTAATAAGGCTAAGAAGTACGATTTTTGGGCTTTCAAGTTCGCTACACCTAGCCTATAAAAGCTACCTTCCCCCTTAATATTTTACTCTAGGTCCTTAAGCTCTAATTCTAATTTAAGTTCCTTAAGGAATTCCTTTACGAATTTAGCTCTCCTTTCGGCTACTACCTTAAGTTCATCCAAGTAAATTAAACTTGGCAACTTTAGTATCTTCTCTTCGAAGTGTTTAAGGGATTCGCTTAAGCTCCTGCCTTTCGCACCGGAATATAGGAAGACCCTAGCTATACCTATGGCTCCTAAAGCGTCTAATTTATCTACATCGGAAAGTATTTTAGCTTCAAGGCTACTAGCCTTCTTACCTAAGCTATAGCTATGCGCCTCTATAGCTTCCACGACCTTATCTATCACCTCTTTACTTAACCCCTTAGATTCTAGGAAATCCTTAGCTATTTCAGCGCTAATTAACGCGTGATGTAAATTGCCTTCCTTTACCCTACCTACATCATGTAGTAAAGCAGCTAACGATAATACTATCTCGTCGGCTCCTAGCTTCCTGCCAACTGAAATAGCTAGCTTATATACTCTCATGACGTGTTCATAATCATGTCCTCCAAGTCTCAGCTTAGCCTTAACGAAGTTCAGGGCTTCCTTTATTACGTTATCGTAATTTTCCTTCCCCTTATCCATAACCTTAATCACCTGAGCTTAAACTAATGGTTTACCACTTAACTCCCCTTCCGCACCTTTTATATTACCCTTTACTATATCCTTAAGCAAAGCTAAAGCCTTCCTCCTAGATAATACCCTATTATTATTACCGCAATAAGGAGAGTATATGCACCTAGGGCAGCCATCTAAGCAATCACAATCGCCTAATATTCTTAAAGCTCTTTTTAAAACGTAGGGTATTTTATCTACTAACTCCCTAGATATACCTGAACCGCCGGGATAAGAATCGTATACGAATATGTGTCCGGAAGGGAAGCTTATGCCTCCTAAATCGTTAGGGGATGCTCCTACAATAGTTTGAGATGCCGTTATGAATACGTGTTCTATGGCATGAAGAGCTGCTGCGTTACCCCATTCCCCCCACTCCTCCCTTATGGGTAGGATCATTTTAATGCCTTTAGTACAAAAAGCGTAACTTAAACGTTCCTTTAATAGCTCCTCCCTAACGTCCCTGCCCGTCCCAAACTCCTTAACTACATATCCATAAACCGTCTCGATTAATTTCAACCCCCCGTACTCCACCTTAATTCCTGAAACCTCCTTAGTTAACGAAGGTTTAAAGTAAGCGGGCGAAGTATAGTAAAGTGGAGAAGTAATTAGATCGAAATTAGGTGGCATCCTTAATGCTTTAGCGAATGGGAACCTATACTCTTTAACTACATATACCCTACCTGCATGTAAATATATAGCGCCAGGGTGTAATTCCCTTATGGCCATGGGCAATTCCCTGAACCCTATTCCTCTCCCTCTTTCATCTACTATCCTAACTACCTCCCCTATACCCCTCAAGCCCTTATGCTCGGCTAAGAACCTGGATCCCTTTCTCGTAATCCTTAAGGTACCCTTACTTATTCTCAGGTAACCTAACAATCTTAACTCTTCTAGTAGTTCCCTTTCGAAAGGCGAGCTAGGAGTATAGGTAAGAAGACCCTCGGCGACCATAGCTAAAATATGAAGCTTAGCTATCTCCTTATTCTCTAAGTCCATGACTACAGGGTCGTATTCCCTCTCAAAGAACTCCTGAGGGTACTTTTCGTAATATGAGCTTATAGGATCGTTACCTAATATAGTAAATACATAAGCTATCCTGCCTCTCCTCCCGCACCTCCCCACCCTTTGGACGTACTTAGTGTAAGTAGGTGGAATAGTAGGAAGTATTACGCAATCTACATCGCCTATATCTATGCCTAACTCTAAAGTAGGGGTAGCTATTACTGCGCTTAGTTCCCCCTTCCTAAACCTTTCTTCTACGTCCTCCCTTTCCTCTGGCTTTAACCCAGCCCTATGGATACCTATCCTTAAACCGTATTTCTTAGCTAGCCTCCCTAAGTATTCCACTAAGAAGTGGCTATCGGCGAAAACCAACGTTTTAATGCCCTCCTTAAGGCACTTCCTTAATAGATAAAGGCACTCGGAGGCTTTAGATCTACCTAAGGGCTTTACCATAACGTGGATAACTTCCCCCTTCCTACCCCTTCTCTCTACTATTACCCTACCTTCACAACCGGTTAACGCTTTAAGTAGGTAACCAGGATTACCTACGGTAGCTGAAGAAATTACAAACCTAACCCCCTTTGGTAAGTATTTCTTAAGCCTCCTAATTACATACGCTACGTGAGTCCCGAAAACTCCCGTGTATACATGGGCGTCATCCAGGACTATAAACTTAATACCGCTTAATAACTCCCTAAACCTCCTCGACGAAAGTAGGGAAACGTGTATCATATCGGGGTTAGTAATTAGTATAGAAGGAGGGTATTCAAATACCTTCTTTTTCTCCTCCCTTGGTGTATCCCCATCATAGACAGCTGCCCTAACGCCATAAAAAGTGGAGGTGAGGGAATATATACGTTTTAATTGGTCTCTAGCTAGCGCTTTAGTAGGGTAAATTAATAAGGCGACCGGTCCTTCGAAGGGATTAAGGAAGGCTTCGTTTAATACCGGTATCAAGAAGGCTTCAGTTTTACCCATACCCGTAGGGGCCGATATCGCGACGTTCTCCCCCTTAAGTAACGACCTTATACTCTCCTCCTGAAACCTATAGAGCCTTCTTAAACCTTTTCTCTCTAAATTCTCTACTATCGAGGGACTTAAGGGAAGATCCCTTATTAAACAACCTAATTCAGCACCTTCCGGTTTATCCACCTTAACGTAAATTATCTTGTGATTCCTATTTCCTTTAATTTCATCGAGCAGTTTTCCTCCCATGATGGCACCTTAATTTCCTATTTTCATACTCTTCCCTAGTAAATCTAGGTTTAGCAGGTATTCCTACTACCACGGTACCCTCTGGTACGTCCCTAGTTACCACGGCTCCTGCAGCTATTACTGCGTTATCCCCCACTTCGATCCCGGCTACTAACACCGCTCCCGCTCCTATTACGCAATTCCTACCTATCTTAACTCCTTCTAATTTACCGGAAGGTGGATACTTATCGTTCGTTATTACCACGTACGGGCCCAAGAAGGTACCGTTCCCGATTTCGGTCCCGGGCGGTAAGTAAACGGAGGATTGTATACTTACCTTAGAACCTATGACCACCTTACCATCTACTATGGTATCCGTACCTATCCTAGTGAAGTCGCCTACCTTACTACCCTCCCTTATCAATACGTTATGGCCCGTTTCTACGCCCGTACCTATCTTACTCCCTTCATATACTACGGTACCTGATCTTAATATGCAATTTGGACCTATCTTCGCTCCTTCACTTAATTTACTTAGTTCTTCCAGGCCGCCCCTTCCGAACCTAAGTAACTTACTTCTAGATGGATAACCTATAATAGTCCAGGAATCTAGGATCGTATTATCACCTACAATACTAGGCCCTAGGACTATTACCTCCCCTAATATCAAAGCCTTACGTAATTTAGCGCTACCAGAGATAAAGCCCAAATCTAGCACCCGAATCGGATTAGGAAGAACCTACTTAAATCTATATTTCAGAATAGGGCTTAATAAGTGAGTATCGTAGTATATGTACAAGGTAATTAAGGCCCTAAGTTATTTAATAACCATCTCCTTACTTCTCCCCTCTTACGCTCCTTTACTTAAGCAGAGTTAAAATTTTACGCAGAGATAGTTAAGTACCCTCCGGAAACAGTAGTCTATCCGGAACCGGTATTAGCTGGAGGATTACTGGAAGTACGTATAGCGTTAAGCCCCCGTGAGAACATTAAGGACCTTTCAGCTACTATTATATAATGAGTTAAGCGAATACCATTTTAAAAAGTTAAGTACTACTTCAATCGTACTTGGAATAGTTGGTCAGCTTTATTTAAAATACCTAGCGATCGTCAACAGGGACTTTACTCCTTAAAGCTCTCGTTTAGTATGGCGAAAAGTTACGCTGTAGACACGCCTAGAGCGCTTAGGTACTAAGGAAGTGGCCTCACTTTATTAAGCTCCTTTAGTAGGGGGCTCAAAATCCCGTAGGGGAGCCTTATTGGAAGGAGTTCGTAAAGGAGGCTAACCTACTTAACACTACTATGGTCATATTCAATGGGGATGAAGTGGATAGACTGTTCATGAGAAGCGCTTGGGAGGTCTTCTTTAAATACTGGTTTAAACCCAGAATACTTTCATTCGCAGGTATAGGGAATCATGAATATGAGGAACCTAGGGTCGCGGAGATATGGGATAGCATAATGGGATATAGGAATTACACTATCTCCCTAGGTAAATTCCTATTGTTATGTTTGATGCGGGCATGGAAAGTTGGGCTCCCTTTAGCGAGTAAAGTGGTTAAAGAGGGTACTTAAGGAAAATAAAGATGAAGTATAAGGTATTAATAATGTATCATCCTCTTTTGGGATATAAAGTTAAGGAGGAAAGGATAAAGGTAATTAAAGTAAAATAGCACTGAGGATTTCGGTAAATTACTTAACATGGGCTATATATATTCCAGTTGGTCTGAACATGTAAGCAAGGCTAAGGAGTTATTCAAAGCAATTTTAGATAACGACGTTAGATTAGTTTTAACCGCCCATACACATACGGATATTACTACCGTAATTGAGTATAGGGGAGGAGATATTACTTCATAACTACTACTGGCATACCTTACGATATTAGGTAGGGGGACTACAGGGATTTCAGGTTAATAACTATATACGATAACGGTACTATAGATCCTAAGAGTTTACTTTACGACGGTAAGAAGTGGGATCAATACCCTAACGGTATACTGTTAGATAGCGGGAAGGGGATAAAGCCGTATAAGATAGGTTACATAGAATATTATTACACTCCTTCTAATGACGGTTTTAGGCATGCCGTCTCCTTTAAGGTTAGGAACGAACTAAATCAGGGATTTCATAATATTTACATATGCTTTAAGGTACCTGACGACGTACCTTTCTATAGGTATAGGTTAGTACCTAAGCCTAGCGAATTTAACGTAATGCATATAGGGAGGTACTATTATGTAACTTTATACCGGCTAAATCCTCTTTAACCTTCACTATAGCTTTAGAAAACGATACTATGCCACCGATGGTAAATAAAGTAAATATAATCGCTGAAGACAGGTGGTTAATAGGAGAGTTATGGGTAAGCGATTTAGGTTGGGGGTTAAGAACGTAAAGGTACTTTACAACGTTAATGAGACGAAGTGGTCGGAACCTAAGCTATACGATTTAGTAGAATCCATGAATAATGATACACTCATATATAAGTTCTGGATAGAATCTTCTAGAGTAGTTAACGGTACCAGATTTAAAGTAAGGATCGAGGATTTCTACGGTAATACCTCATGCAAGAGTTACATTTACATTATAAATAGGAGGTTAATACCGGTACCAACCTTAAGTAATTTAAAACCTTAGGGTTAATAGCCTACTAAAATGACATAAGTATATATCTTTTTACCTCTCCGCTTAAAGGGTCAAAGGAATGAACGAAGATGGAGCGTCGTTCATACTGGCCTTTACTTTAATAAACACTTTCGGAAATGAAGGATAAAACACAGATAGCCATAACGATGCTTTCCTTAAAGATCCCTAAGCGCTCCCTCATTTTAGGATCTATATCGGCTTTCGCAGTAATCGGTGGAATAGGAGCCCTAGCAGGTAAGGGGATCCTATCCCTATTACCCGCTAAGCTCACGACCTAATTTGCGGCTCCCTATTCCTAGTCCTAGGCATCTTCTCGCTCCTAGGTAAGGAGTCGTTACTTGGTATAGGCGCTGTTAAAAGGTCCTTCCTAAGTGTATTTTCGTTAGTTTCCTTAATGGAATTAGGAGATAAGACCCAATTAGCTTCTATAGCCTTAGTAACTAACTCGAGCTACTCGCTCCTTAACCTTCGCTGGGATCATGGCAGCTTTTTCCTTAATTACTTGTGTTAGCGCAATTCTAGGCTCTAAGCTCCCGAAACTCTTGCCTAGGAGGATATTTAATTTATCAGCCTTCTTACTCTTTACTGCCTTCGGTTTCTTCATTATCTGTACTTCATGGCTTCGTTAAATTTACCTTTAGGGAAAATAATATGGTGGTTATCTAAGTAGGAAATTTAAGCTTTTTAGAATTACTCTCATTGCATCATTTAGTAAAGGAATTGAATACTACTCCTTTACGGTAACACTTACCCAGCGAGTTTAATAGATCTCGTCATCTCTATTTACAAGTATCGTCTAGTTCTATATCTATAAACGATTTAATAAAGTAACCGGGATACACGATACATGACGCTTACTAACTGGATCCTTACGTACGCGTTAACGAGGAAATAATATGTTCGAGCGGGCCCGCCGGGATTCGAACCCGGGACCTGCGGCTCCGGAGGCCGCCGCGCTGTCCTAGCTGCGCTACGGGCCCCCATTAGAACTATAATAAGAGATGGTTACTTAAAGGGGTTACTTCTAATTATTTCATATCTTCGTTCTCCTAAGTAAGTTAGCGTTAATTACTACCGATAAGGAGCTAAACGCCATGCATATCTCCGCTATTACTGGATGTAATAACCCTAAGAGGGCCAAAGGTATAGCTATCGTATTATATATAAAGGCCCAAAATAGGTTCTATTTAATCTTCCTGAATATGGCTTTGGATAACCTAATAGCCTTTACTACACTCATCAGATCCCCCTTACCAATACTATATCACCGGCTTCTATAGCTACATCAGTACCGGTATCTATAGCTATACCTACGTCCGCCTTAGCTAAAGCTGAGGCATCATTTATTCCAACCCCCTACCATCGCTATTCTTCCGTAGAAGCTCCTAACCTTAGATACTACTCCTACCTTCTCCTCCGGTTTAACCTCCGCATATACCTCCTCTATGCCTATTTTCCTCGCTATGGTCATGGCTACTTTACGGTTATCGTCGGTTAACATTATTACCTTTAACCCTATCTCCTTTAACTTACGTACAGCTAAGGTCGCATCATCCTTTAAATCATCAATTAATGCTGTTAACCCCACTACCTTACCGTCTAAAGATAACGCTACTATGGTCTTGCCTTCTTCCATTAACTTCTTAACTAAATTAAGGTAAGGAGCAACAATAGAACTATCTAACTTTCCTATATAGACCTCCCTTCTATTCACCATCCCCTTAACCCTTAGCCCTTTAATCGATACGAAGGTATTAGGCTCGCTTAACTTAACACCCTTCTTCTCGGCCTCCTTAATTATTGCCCTACCTAAAGGATGTTCAGAACCCCGTTCTAAACTAGCTGCGTAATACAATATATCTCTCCTATTACGGAATTACATCCGTTACCGAGAACCCCCCTCTAGTTATCGTCCCTGTTTTATCGAAAATTACGGCCTTAATCTTGTTTATTAGCTATATAGCTCTACTCCTCTTAATTAAGATGCCATCTTTCGCCCCCATCCCCACCATTAATGCCGTAGGTGTAGCTAAACCGAACGCGCAAGGACATGCCATTATTAACGTAGCTATAGCAGCTGAAATAGCTAAGGTTAAGGGAGGCTGCCTTAAGTTAACCCAGGGGAAAATCGACTGGAGATTACTAGTAGCTAACTTCATAACGTTAGGGCATAGTAACCAAAGCGTAAATGATATGAATGCTAAAAGTAAAACTAAAGGTACGAAGTATCTTACTACTTTATCCGTTAGCTCTTTAATAGGTACTTTCACCTCTACTAATTTTATAACTTGAGCAAGGAAGGTATCCCTCCCTACTTTAGTAACCCTTATTTTTAATAATCCTTCTCGGTTTAAACTTCTGTCTATTACTTCATCGCTTGGCTTCTTAATTGTAGATACGGATTCACCGGTTAACATGGATTCATCTACGGAGCTCTCCCCTTCGATAATTACTCCATCAGTAGGTATTTTCTCTCCCGGCCTTACTATTAAAATATCACCTACCTTAACTTCCCTAATAGGTACTTCCTTTTCTTCATTGCCTACTATTAATCTCGCTGTTCTAGGCTTTAATTTAAGTAAATCCCTTACGGCTCGTGAAGTAGCACCCTTGGCTTTAGCTTCTAAATACCTACCGGTTAAATGAAAAGCCATAATCATAGCTGCTACTCCTGCATAATTCGAAACGTGAAAAAGGAAAGAGGGCCCGTAGTGAAGGCCGTAGGTACCCCTATAGATATAAGTACATCCATATTTATCATACCGTGCAGCAACGCCCTTAAAGCGGAATTTATAATTAAGGACCCTGCGTAAAGAACGACGGGTGAAGCTAAGGCTATAGTACTAAGCTTTGTAAATTAACTTACTGGGCCAAGGGCTCTTAGCTAGGATCGT
>Ga0190312_1000149_pt1 | contig 25418 bp, 24 predicted proteins | sample 487007910_MG_FD_165046 | JGI IMG/M metagenome (GOLD analysis project Ga0190312, IMG submission 165046) | Hydrothermal vent sediment bacterial communities from Southern Trench, Guaymas Basin, Mexico - 4870-07-9-10_MG | ecosystem: Environmental > Aquatic > Marine > Hydrothermal vents > Sediment ... | reverse complement strand
GCCCCTATCATCAACCCACTTTATTGGTGTTAAAACATATGATTCTATATAGTATTTCTGCTTCTCCTCAGGTACAACAATATACTCTACATTACCTAGACCGTATGAAGCGCATGTCATAGTAAACATTATGTCATACTTGTTCTCCCTCCTAGGAGTGATTGGCTGGAAGTAGATATAGACACTATCTATAGAAGTGTTTACAGTAAACCTCCCCCTAGCATGGAATGTATTATTTGTTATAGATGGTTCTTCAATCCACTCAACCCACACCTTCTCCATATAGATAACTAGTACTAGTACAGCATAGTCGTCTCCCTCAACCCATGAAACACCTATATCAACATAGTTGTTAGTAGGGTCTAGTATCGAATCTCTATGCCTCCAACCACTCTCAGCATCATTATAAACCATTTCTTCAAGACTAGATACTGCATCGCTAACAGGGTCTATACGTGAACCAGGGCCAGAGTATTCTACATACCCTAGATTCTCTTCAAAAGCGTAGACACCACCATATGATGTATAGTAGTAGTAAGGGTATATTCCATCTAAACCACAGTGTCCAAAATACCTATTCTTAACCATGTCATCAGCTCTCTTCTGGGCAATACCTTGATCTAAAAGCTTTACTTCTGGAACTCTAAACTCCCTCCTAATCTCATTCAATCTATTATAAACACTATATACAGCCTTCTCACTAGAACTACTAAATATACCAGCTTCTCTAAAGAACATCTGCAGAATACCTGTTCTTGATAAAGCTATAAGAATTACAATAGCTACAACTGTAACTACAAAAACCACCTTCTTCCTCAACATCACCCAACACATTATAAGATTCTACAATTATACTATATATAACTTAAACATTACGTGTAAAGCTATTAGATCTACTCTATACTGACTTTAGATAACAAGTACCTCCTTTATTAATGCTGCTCTTATGTATAGACCGTTTTGTGCTTGTTGGAAGTATTTAGCTTGTGGTAGAGTGTCTACACTAGTGTCTAGTTCCCATGTACGTGGTAATGGATGCATTATAATTGGTATCTTCTTATGCTTCATCAACATATTCTTTGTTATACAGTAGCTACCCTTAAGCTTCTCATAAATACTTGGATCAGGCAATCTCTCTTTCTGAAGCCTAGTGACGTATAGTACATCCAGTTCTTCAATAACTTCTTCAACATTTTCTACAAGCCTATACTCTACTCTACCTCTCACATACTCTACTACTTCATCTCTAATCTGTAGTGGTTTTGGAGCTATATAGTATATCTTTATGTTACTGAATTTTGATAATAGGTATGAGAGACTGCTTGGCGTACGCCCATACCTTAGATCACCCATAATACCAATAGTGATCCCATCAACATATCCTAGCTCTCTCCAAATAGTATAAACGTCTAGAAGAGCTTGTGTTGGATGCTCATTCCATCCATCGCCAGCATTAATTATAGGAGCATCAATAATATCCTTAACCTCATCTGGAAACCCCGGCTTCTTCTGGCGTAACACAATAACATCTGGACTATAGCCATCTATAATCCTTAGTGTATCAACATCAGTCTCACCCTTAACCAAGCTAGAAGTTGATACATCAAAATCAATAACATCGCCTCCAAGACGCTTCATAGCAAACTGGAAACTAAGTTTAGTACGAGTACTAGGCTCTAGGAAAACAGTAGCCATAACCCTACCACGTGCGTATTCAAGAACCTTCTTTCCACTAAACTCTCTCCTCAACTCTTCAGCAACCATAAAAAGCTCCATAACATCACTACGGCTAAACTGTTTAGCAGACAGTATATCCATACCCTTAAGTCTAGTCAAACCCGGTCAACCACCATAGTATCTATAGAAAGACTATTACATTACTATAAAATAGAGGTAGAGTAGTAAATAAGTGTAAAGCTTTAGGAAAAACACTTGGTTTAAGAGGCTAGTGTTGTTTACTACAAAGTTCTTTAGAAGCTCTAAGAATAGCCTTCAATATATTAACATAGCCTGTACACCTACATAGGTTTCCACGTAGAAACTCTCTAGCATCATCAATAGTTAGACAAGGCTTTTCTTTCAACAACTTATAAGCCATAACTATAAACCCTGGAGTACAGTATCCACACTGAATAGCTCCTTCCTCAAGAAGAGCCTTCTTTAAAACCTCGTAAACTCTACCAGATAATCCTTCAACAGTAACAACGTCTCTACCATTAACATCAACTGCTAGTGTAAGACATGGCAGCACTGGCTCTCCATCAACAAGTACTGTACATGCTCCACACTCACCAATACCACAGCCATACTTAACACTAGTTACACCAAGCTTATCACGTAACACATTGATCAATAGCTCATTAGGCTCTACATCAACCTCTACAAACCTACCATTAAGTCTAAAACAGATCCTCATCCAAACACCCCTCTAGCTCTCTTAAAAGCCTTAACAAGAGCGTCAAAAGTAATTACAATAGATACATGTCTACGGTACTCAGCAGTAGACCTTATATCAGTTATTGGAGAGATATCGTTTACTACAAGCTTTGAAGCCTCTAAAGCAGCTTCTTCACTAAACCTCCTACCTCTAAGATAATCCTCAACACTATATGCACGGATAGGCTTAGGAGCAACAGCTCCAAGACCAATAGCTACATCCTCAATAACACCAACACGGTCAACAACGATCTTTACGGCAACGCTAGCTTTAGCAAGATCCATTGATGTACGAGAGATCTTTATAAAACAAGAGCCATAGAAACCACTAGGATACGGTAAGATAATCTCTTTAAGCAACTCATTATACTCTAGAACAGTCCTCTTAGGTCCAAGGAAGAACTCATTAATAGGTATGACTCTCTCACCACTAGAACCTACTATTCTAAGCTTAGTGTTAAAGACTAGTAGTGGTGGTGCTGTATCAGCTGCTGGTGAAGCATTACACAAGTTACCGCCAATAGTAGCCATATTCCTTACTTGAGGACTAGCCATAGACTTTAATGCTTCATAGAGTGCTGTAAACTTCTCTCTAATAATAGGGTTTTTCTCTAAAACACTTAGTCTAGCTAGTGCTCCAATAGATAAATAATCTCCATAATCAGTAACCATGTCTAAACCGGGTATGCGTTTAAGATTGATAATATATTTAGGCTCTACCTCTCTCTTCTTCATAGATACAATTAAGTCTGTACCACCGGCCAATACTTTAGCTTTAGAACCAAGTTTGTCAAGTAACTTGATAGCTTCATCTAAACTCCTTGGTTCATAGTATTCGTACCTACAAGGTATTATATGTGTATTAAAGTAGTTTAGATCAACTCTCCCTCTAGACATAAACTATCCTCCCTCCCTCTCCTTAAGAGCTTTAAGAATATCCTCTGGTGTTATAGGGAGTTTGTAGAAACGAATACCAATAGCGTTGTAGATAGCATTAGCAACTGCTGCAGCAACAGGGTTAGTAGCTGCTTCACCAAGACCTTTAGCACCAAATGGACCCATAGGCTCCCTGGTATTAGCAAATAATACCTTAAACTTACCTGGGTCAGGGAGGTCTTGGGTAGTAGGGATCTTATAATCAGTTATAAACCCCTTATTAACAAGCTCTCCAGTCCCCGGATCATAGAATGTGTTTTCTAGAATAGCCATAGACCATCCCATAGCAAATCCTCCATGAACCTGTCCTTCAGCAAGTTCTGGATTAACAACAGTACCACAGTCAACACCAGCTACAACTTCTAAAGGCTTAATCTCTCCAGTCCATGTATCAACAAGTACTTTTACAAAGAATACTGTATAAGCTGGTGGAGCAACTGGTGCACGATAGGATAACGATACAGATAATGTACCCCAGTTGCGCTGCCATAGAGTATAAGCTAGTTCTCTAAGAGTAACCCGTTTCTCAGGACTACCTTCAACATATATAACTGTATCACCTAGCTTCTCATCATACTCCATTCTCAAACCATCTGGAGTAGCTACACCTCCAATCAAGTGCATAGCATACTCAAGAATCTTCTGTTTAAGGAGACGAGCAGCTCTATGAGCAGCTTCACCTCCAACAAATACTCCACGAGAAGCATGTGTACATACATCATATAGTGTTGTATAGGTATCACTCCATACAATATTAATCCTCTCAACTGGTACACATAGTTCTTCAGCAATAATCTTAGCATGAGCATCAAGAGTACCCCCGCCCTGGTCTTGGAGAGCAGTTATATAGTCTAGTGTACCATCCTCATTAAGCTTCAATATAACACCAGTATAGTCGATTACAGAGCCAGACAATGGACCTCCAGCACCACTAGTATGGAAACCACGTCCAACACCAACACCTATCCTAAACCTACTCCTCTTATCCCCTGGTCTACCACGCTCTCTCCAACCAATAAGTTCCGCACCCTTACGTAGTAGTTCTGGAACACCATCACTTCTAACAATAGATCTAACTGTAGGCCCCTGACCCCAGAATAGATCTCCGTATCCAACATAGTTTTTAAGACGAAACTCTATAGGGTCTATACCAAGTTCTTCAGCTAGTTCATCAACTATTGTTTCAACAGCCCATGTAACCTGTGGGTTTCCAAAACCACGCATAGCACAGCATGGAACTTTGTTAGTATAGACAGCTATTCCACGATACCTTATATTCCTCCACTTATAGAGGGATACAAACCATCCTAGAGCAACACCTAGTAGTGGGTATGCCTGGATCTGGTGTGCACCAATATCCATGATGTTCTCAAACTCTCCAGCAACAAGTGTTCCATCCCTCTTAGCACCAGCTTTTATCCTCATAATCATCTCGTAACTACAGTGTTCATACATATCTTCTTCACGTGTTAAACTGATCTTCACTGGCTTTCCAGATTTTAAGGCAAGTGCTACAGCTACTAGTACAACTGGGTTAGTCTGTATACTTGATCCAAAGCTTCCACCAATAGGTATCTTAACAACATTAACCCTGCTCAACGGTATATTGAATACCTTTGATACAAGTATACGGGTGTTATGTATGGTCTGTGTAGTAGTCCATATAGTTAGTCCTCCACCAACTTCTGGTTTAACAACAACAGTCTTGGGCTCAAGCTGTATATGGTATCTACGGTTACTATGGAATGTTCTCTCAATAACAACATCTGCTTCCATAAAAGCCTTATCAGGATTACCCTCTACATAATCGTATCTACAAGCAATATTCTTTTCAACAATAACCCTCCTACCATTAACAATGATCTCTCTATGAACAGCTGGAGCATCATCCTCCATAGATTTAAAAGGATCTAGTATAAATGGTAGAGGCTCCCACTCAACCCTTAATGCCTCTAGAGCTTTCTGAGCAAGATACTCTGATGGAGCGGCAACAGCAGCTACATACTCTCCAACAAACCGTGGGTGATCGGTTAGTATCTCCCAATCCATATAGGTAGCGTCTTCTGTACTAACAAGACGTGGATTAAACTTTACTCTAGGTACATCCCATGGAGTAACAGCTATAGCATCATATCTGTGTACATTACTTGTATCAATACTCTTGACAAGGGCATGCGGGTAAGGACTTTTAAGAATCCTACCAATAAGCATGTCTGGAAACACTATATCACTAGCATATCTCAGCCTACCAGTAGCCTTAGCCAGTCCATCATGTCTAGGAATCCTCTTACCAATAAACCTATACCCTACTATAGCTACCCACCCTAAGAACTCTCTTAAGCTATAGAGTAGGGATTAACATATGCAAAAGTAAACTTAGATAACTACCAAATATATGCTCTACTCATAGAACTCTCCATATAAAGCTTAAACAGTACAGTAAAAATGTAAGCCCTAGTGTATTAGATAAGCTGGATTGATGGACTATGTCGAGTATGGGTGATAGAGAGTTAGAGGACATATATAAGATCCTAGAGGAATTATTAGACAATCTATCGTTTAATCGAGAGTTAAGAAGGATTAGTGAGTTAGAAGCTTTAAAAGAAGTTGGGAAACGGTTTCATAAACTACAACACCTTCACTAGCTCCTCTAGATATTTAGCTTTCTAGAGTTCTAGACAATATATTGTTGAACTAGAGGGTTTAATTTAAAGAATAGTTGTCTACTAAGAATTCTATTAGGTGTAGACTCTTTGTCCAGTATACTTGTTAGGAACGGGTATATAGTTTATCCATGGGGTATTGTTGAGGGAGACATACTTGTTGAAGACGGTATTGTAAGTGCTGTTGGTAAGTGTTTAGAAGCTGATGGTGTAGATGTTGTTGATGCTAGTGGTATGCTTGTACTACCAGGTGTTGTAGACCACCATGTTCATATGAGAGAGCCTGGTCTTGAGTATAAGGATGATTTCCGTAGAGGTTCTCTAGATGCATTATCTGGTGGTGTTACAACAGTTCTTGAAATGCCTAACACGTTGCCGCCAGTTGATAGTGTTGAAAGGTTTTATGAGAAGAAGAGGCTTCTTGAACAAAAGGCTTTTGTAGACTTTGGCCTCTATGGTGTAATACATGATAGCAACCTTGATAGTTTTGAACCACTTGTAGAAGCTGGTGTTATTGGTTTTAAGATATTTCTTGGACCAACTACTGGAAACATACCAGCTCCATCAACACCTACACTATACGGGGCTATGGTTAAAGCATCTAGAATGGATGTAGTACTAGCTTTCCATGCTGAAGAATGGAGTCTTGTCGAGTACTTTACTGAGAGAGTTAGAGCTAGTGGTAGAGTTGATCCAGAGGCACATATGGATGCTCGTCCACCAGTTTGTGAAGAAGTAGCTATTAAGAAGCTCTCTACAATAGCTAAACACACTCGTGCACCCATACACATAGTACATGTATCATCATGTGAAGCAGTAGGTGCTATAGAGAATGCTCAGAGAGAAGGTGTTAGAATAACTGGTGAAACAAACCCGCATTACCTACTACTAGACTCTAGAGACTATAGTAGATACGGTACATTAATCAAGGTAAACCCTCCTATAAGAGAGCCTAAGCATAGAGAGTGTTTATGGAGAGCTGTTAAGGAGGGAGTATTGACACTTATAGGCTCAGATCATGCACCACACACTCTAGAAGAGAAACAGCGTGATATATGGAGTGCTCCTGGAGGATTCCCTGGTGTAGCAACACTTCTACCACTAATGCTTGACCAGGCTTTAAAGGGTAGACTAGAACTAACTATGATACCTAAGTTGTTGTCAGAAAACCCTGCTAAACTATTTAAGATATATCCTAAGAAAGGATGTCTCTACCCCGGCTGTGACGGCGATCTAGTGATAGTTGATCCTAATGGAGAGACAGTTATTGATAAAGATAGACTACACTCTAAACACAAGTATACACCATTCCATGGATGGAGGGTTAGAGGTGTTGTGAAGAAAGTTGTTTTAAGAGGACATGTAGTATACGATAATGAATTGTTTATTGAGAAGCCTCTCGGCACGTTTATAGCTCCTATAAGGTATAGAGAGTATTCTAATCTAGAACTACACTAAGATTTATTTCCAATAACCTACACTTACTACTATCTTGTGGAAGTAGTTCTTGTGTGGTAACCATGTCTATAGAAGACCCGTATGAGCTTATTAGTAAATGGCTTCAAGCTAGAGAATACATTGTTGTTGGTAAGAGTATAGCACGTAGTGATTCATTAGAGAAAGCGTTTGGTAAAGCAAGGTTTTTAGAAGACTATTTCGAGCCTGGTAGAATGCTCTTTATTAAACAAGTACTTAGTTGTGAAGCTCATGCACTGATTGAGGGTATAGACTATAGTAGTGCAGCCAAGATACCAAGTGTTGTAGGTGTATTTACCTATAGAGACATACCTGGTGAAAACCAAGTAGGCTACGCTCTACCAGACCAGCCTCTACTTGCTGAAGGTAAGGTTAGGTATCATGGTGAGACAGTAGCACTTGTAGCTGCATGGGATATAGATGATGCTTTCAAGGCTGTTGAGGAAGTTAGGGTGAAGTATAAGCCTCTACCAATACTACTCGACCCACTTGATGCTCTTGAGAGGAAAGATGTACTAGTACATGAGGAACTTGGTTCTAATATAGCCTTCCATACAAAGCTTAGACGTGGTGATATTGAGAAAGGGTTTAGTGGATCGGATCTTGTTGTAGAGAACACCTATCGTACACATCATCAAGAACATGCTTATCTAGAACCAGAAGCTGCACTAGCTCTCCCAGATATAGAGGGTAGGGTTACAGTAGTATCTTGTGCACAATACCCTCATCTAGCACAACGTATAGTATCACGTGTACTAGGTATACCTGCTTCCAAGATCAGGATTATATCACCATATATTGGAGGTGCATTTGGAGGTAAGGATGATGAAGGCCCACTGGTTGCGGCTAAAGCAGCACTAGTAGCCTATTTGACGGGTAAACCAGCTTTCCTAATGTACTCACGTGAAGAGTCTATAAGGATCCACCCTAAACGTGAAGCAACAGTTATAGAGTATAAGACTGGTGTATCAAGTGATGGACTACTTAAAGCTATTAAGGTTAGGATAATCCATGACACTGGAGCATATACTAACCGTGGACCATTCATACTATGGAGAGCTACAGTCCATGCTTCTGGACCATACTATGTACCCAACGCCTGGGTTGATGGATACTGTGTCTATACTAACAAGGTTCCACAAGGTAGTTTCCGTGGATTCGGCAATCCATCAATCCAGTTTGCTGTTGAGAGACAGCTTGATGAAATAGCCCGTAGACTAGGGATGGATCCAGTGGAGCTTAGGCTTAAGAACTTGCTTAGACCTGGTATGGAGACTATTACTGGTCAGAGACTTGAGGATTCTGTAGGTGTAGCTGATATGGTTGACAAGTTAGCCAAGACTATGGGTTGGAGTAGGGTTAGGAGTGAGGTTGAAGAGTGGAATAGGAGGAGTAGGAGGTTTAGACGTGGACTAGGTATAGGTGTTGCATGGCATGGTATTAGTACTAGTCGTGGAGTACCTGATTGGAGTAATGCTTATATAAAGATTGATAGAGACGGCTCTGTAACAGTCTATACTGGTATAGTTGAGATCGGACAGGGCTCTCCAACTAGTAGTCATAGACAGATTGTTGCAGAAGTTCTTGGAGCACCCTTGGAGCTTATAAACATAGTTTTTGGTGTAAGCGATGCACCAGATACTGGAGCAACACATGCCTCACGTGGTACAAGTATTGGTGCTATAGGTGTTCTTGTAGCAGCTGCTAAGCTACGTGAAAGACTAAACCGTTTTGCAGCAGACCTACTTGGTACAACGCTAGACAAGGTTGTTATAAGAGATGGTAGAGTCTATGCTGAGGGTGTTAGAGGTAGAGAGTTATCTTGGAGAGAGCTAATTGCTAAAGCCTATGAGAAAGGTATAGATCTTAGTGCTACGGGATACTTCTTCCTACCAAAAGGTAGTTTTGACAATGAGGTTGGCCAAGGACATGCTTATCCAGCTTATAGTTTTGTAGCACTAGCTGTACTTGTAGAGGTTGATACATGGACTGGACGTGTTAGAGTTGTTAAAGCATGGCCTGGATTAGCTGCTGGGAGGATTATTAATCCACAGCAAGTTGAAGGCCAGGTTGAGGGAGCTATACTACAGGGTATAGGCTATGTTTTAATGGAGGAACTACGGTTTAGCAGTAAGGGTGAGATTGTTAATGCTAATCTATCAGACTATGTAATACCGACAACTATGGATTCACCAGTTAGTATTGAGAAACCAGTTTATGTAGAGGACTTGTTTAAGTATGGTCCATTTGGAGCTAAAGGTGTTGGTGAAATGGCTTTTATCCCACTGCCAGCAGCAATAGCTAATGCTGTATCACATGCTATAGGTAAGCCTGTTCTTGAACTACCTCTTACACCAGAGAATGTCTATAGACTAGTTTGGGAGGGGTAGATGGTATGTTCTATAGTCTACCTAGATTCAAATACTATAGACCTGGATCTCTAGATGAGTTGTTAGAGCTTATTGATAGACTAGAGGATTACAAGATCTTGGCTGGCGGTACAGACTTGCTTATAGATTTAAGAATTAGAAGGTATAGGGTTGAGAATGTTGTTGATATTAATGGGGTTAAGGAACTAGACTACATTATTGATGAAGGAGATACTGTAAGGATTGGAGCATTAACTAGGTTGCAGAAGCTCTTAGATACAAGCACTATATATGAAAAGATCCCTATATTGTATGAAGCAGTATATAGTATGGCTAGTTGGCAGATAAGGTGTAGAGCAACTATTGGTGGTAACTTGTGTAATGCTTCACCAGCAGCTGATACAGCACCACCACTACTAGTTCTTGATGCAAAGCTTAGACTAGCTAGTGTTAATGGTGAGAGAGTTGTTGATGTAAGAGAGTTCTTTAAAGGTCCTAGAGAGACTGTTTTAGAGAAGAACGAGGTTCTTAAAGAGATCATTGTACCTGTGCCTATAGGCTATGGATACTCTTATATTAAGTTTGGTAGGAGAAGCTCTTTCACACTATCAATTGCATCTGTTGCATCAATGGTTAAGGTTGTTGACGGGGTCTTTAGTGATGTAAGAGTTGCACTAGGGTCTGTTGCTCCAAAACCAGTTCGTTCACTTAGTGTTGAGAAAGCTCTTGTTGGTAGAGAGGTTTCTATAGAGGCTATAGAGGATGCTTCAAAAAGTGTTGTAGAGGATATATCACCTATAACTGATGTACGTGGTTCAGCTAGTTATCGTAGAGAACTATCTATTGTATTAACAAGAGATTCTATTCTAAGATCTCTTAAGAGAATAGGGCTTGATCTGGGGGTGTAGATGGGATGGTTCTTGTAAAATTCATACTTAATGGAGAACGTGTAGAAGCTGATGTAGAAGTTAATGAGATACTATTGGATACACTAAGGTATAGGTTTGGTTTAAAGAGTGTTAAACGTGGTTGTGAACGTGGTGAGTGCGGTGTTTGTACAGTACTATTGGATGGTGAACCAGTGTACTCATGCATGATCCTAACAGTCCAAGTTGATGGACATAGAGTCGATACTATAGAGGGTTTAAGAAATGATGAATTATTTAAGAAACTCATCTATAGCTTTATAGAAAATGGAGCTATACAATGCGGCTACTGTACACCAGGCTTTCTAATAACAGCCTATGCTCTACTAAAGAAGTATAAGAGACTAGATAGAGAAACAGTGTTGAAAGCACTAGAAGGGAATCTATGTAGATGTACCGGCTATAAAAAGATCGTGGATGCTATAATGAAAATAGTCTAGACAACTATCCTAACAATCAATTAGGATCTCTAAATTTACGCTAACCAAGGTTTCTCTGTTTTCTACTAGATAGCTTCATAATTTTTTCTATATCCCATACCTCTAGCGATGTTTCTGGTACTATGCTTTGATCTGGTACTATAAGTATCTTTCTTGTTTCTGGGAATCTATTTAGTTTCTCTTCAATCTTTAGTACTTCTCTTTTAGAAAGCTTGTTTACCCATTTTACTTCAGCCACTATCCTTAATTGCTTATACTCTACAAGGGCTATATCTATCTCTGGCTCCAGTATCTTTACAGGTTTTAAACCATAGAGTTCAGCTAACAGTCTCTCTATAAATTTCTCTATAAGTAATGGTATAATGTTGTTTAGAGCCTTCTCTATAAAACCCCATTCAAGATCTATATCATAGAATCCATAGCGTGTGTCTAGATAGTATATGGTTTCTGTAAGTGGTGATACGTGTCTATAGATGCTCTTCCTCCTCCTACCCCATACTTCAATTCTTTCAAGCAACCCTGTTTTAACCATTATATCTATATATTTTGTTATAAGAGATGTACTTGGTTTATCAAGTAATCCTCTAGAATACAAGTACATAGCTATTTCAGAAAGCTTATTCCTACCACAAGCTATAGCTCCAAGTATAGCATTAAACCTACGTGTATACACATAATCTTCTTCTTCAAGAACTTCTCCAACAAGTGATCTAGCAAACTCTCTACCAGAGTAAACTATATCCTTAAGACTCCAACCAATCAATGTAGGCTCCTGATAGAATACAAGGTGTTTAAAAAGAACCTCTCTCTCAATACTCCATCTATAACTCAATAACTCTAATGGAGTAATTAAACCAACTCTCCTACTAGAAAACAAGCCTAGTAATGGAGCTTCTCTACCTTCTATAAACCTTTTATAATAGTGGAGAGTAGACGTTATAAGAACAAGATTTTCACAACAAACACTGGCTTGAAGAGCATCAAAAAACCTTGGATCAAGTCTATGGAACTCATCAACTATAATATAATCACTCGATCTACATATTCTTAAGAAAGCACTAAGATCGAAAGACTGGTCTTCAAAGGGGTCATAAACTACACCTCCTCTCCTTACAATAAAATACTGATAATCTCTCAATACAAGTCTTGCATAAAACGTCTTACCAGTCTTTCTCCTACCATACAATAATCTTCTACCACTCCTCTTTAAAAACTCCTCAAGCCATGGTCTTTTAATAACAATACTCATAGTATCATACCTACAGTATCATACTATAAGTATTACTCTATCAAAATCCTTTATTAACTCTTCCTCCAAGCTTAAGATGAACTAAATAGTCTATTCTATCATAAGGACTTACACTACCTTTGCTTAGCTCTCTTCACTTTAACAATAACTACTAGTATCACTATTAATGCGGCTACTGCTATGAGTACTATAGTGGATGTTATGTTGTAGTATATTGGTGTTGTCTGTGTTTTTGGTTTAGTTGTGTTTGTAGGTATACTAGTTGTTGGTTGAGTTGTTGGGGTTTCTGTTAATGGGGTTTCTATTGGCGTTGTAGTGGTTGTTGTCTTGGTTACTGATGTAGTTGTTGTAATGTTTTCTTTAACAAGTATTTCCAGCTCTATAGTTTGTGTTTCTCCATCTTCTCCAAAACTTGTTATGTATAATGTATAATTTCCAGATGGTGTATCCTCTGGTATAGTGATCTCTATTTTTATTGTTTCTGATGGTTTCACTTCTTCTCTAGATAGCCATGCTTCTATATATTGTGGTTTTATAAGGTCTATGTATACACTATAGTTGTAGCTTCTAAGACTATCTACTAACAAGTCTATACTATAACTACCTCCTTTAATACACTCTATAAAGCTCTGGCTTAAAGATAGGTTATAGGTTGGCTTAGGCTCTAATGTAAAACTATGGTTTAACAAGTAGCTTGAACCATTTAACACTCTATTCCAGTAAAAGCTATTGTTTATGATAAGTGGTTCACTCCTATAATAACCCTCTTTAACAACATATATGTATGCTTTAGAGGGTAGTTCTGGAAGGTATATAGGTGCGGGTTCACCACTATGTTCTATGTATAATGTGTAGTTGTAGTTTAGGAAACCATATGGTTCATTATAGACTATCTCTATAAGTAATACATAGTTGTCTAGTTCTAAATCAGTCTCCCGATCGAATGCTCTAGTATATATTATTGAACCATTGGGTACTGGTGGTGGAGAATATCTATCAACTCTAGCACTAACCTCTGCCAACCTCTCTACACTACCTAAACGCATGTATCTCCTAATACTATAGTTGTGTCCAGAAACACCAACTTCTTCACCAATATCATATACTTGGAAATGTTTAGTATCTCTAAAGAATCCATGGAGGATAAATAGTTCATTAACATCTCCAAAACCGTTTCCATCAGAGTCAACATTATATGGTGTAAGCATATCATACAAGTCCTTAACAGTAGTGATGTTGGAGGCTATAAACATGTTCCACAGCGTCTTAACAGGTATGCATATATGATCTCCTATAACAACATCAACTAGACTATTATTCCTATACACCCATTCAACATAGGTATCAGATCCGCTGTCAACAAGATCCCATAATAGTGATGCTACAGCAAACTCTTCATACAAGCCCCATGCTCTATGAGGCTCCTCTAAATTAACCCTTATATATAGTTCTGGTCTAGAGTCTTCACCATAAACACTTGATACTAGTAGTGAGTAGAATTCAGCAAACCCTTCAATCCATGAATCAGTTGTTGAGGGGTTCATGTAGCCCCAATGGTTTATATCTCTATTACTTGTATAGTTTTCAGTAGTTAGATTGAATACTCCATCGTCATTACTGTCCCATAGAAACCACCAGTCAATAACTGTTGATGGAAACCTATTATCACCACCAATAAGTGAGTCGGCCATAACATGGTGTCCAAACTCATGCCATTCCCTATTGTCTGGTCTATTAATTGATGTGTATAGACTATCTCTTTCATCTATATTTATAAAACTACTACTATAGAATGTTCCATGTGTAGGGCTGAAAGCTCTTATCTCAACAGGTAGGCCATAGTCCATTCTCAAACCAAGCTTATCTACAGCATAGAGTACTGCTTCTTCAGTATAATAGTATATTGCTATTAGATCATCCAGTCTACTCTGATCATGGGTATTTGTTGAAACTATATGTGAAGTAGATGGATCTATAATTATGGGTGTTCTATCTAATCTAAAATCTATAGTAAAGTTTGTAGGGTTTGTTCTATCACTACTCCAGTCATAGACTTCAATATACCCCCACCGATCCCTAAGTATAACTGTTAACTCTCCCCTAACACTAGATCCTATGTAGAAGTCTGGGTCGTCTATATTAAAGAATATGTATCCATCACTATCACTATACAGTCTATACTCTCTACCCTTCCAATTAACAACTACCTCTACATTACCTACTCCATGTCCATGACCATCTGTTATAAAACCATATATTGGTTTAGCAATAAATACTTCAAAATCATCATCTGAGCAATCCCAGTCACGATCATCATCTACAGGCATAGACCATACAACATATTTATCAGTAACAAATATTGCTCCAAAGGGTATTCCTAAACCAGCTTGAGCTATTCTAGAGGCACTATAGATTTCTATTGGATCAGTTAAGTTAACCCTGATATTAGCCCCTAGATCGTATAGAATATACTGTATTGTATAACTATGTCTTTTTGACAAACTAATACTATAGACTATAATGTCTCCATACATGTCATAAAATAGTCCAACATAATCATACGTGTTTGTCTCAACTTTCTCAAGATCCCTTATAGCCCCATTACTATATAATTTTAATACAATATAGTTGTCTTCTCTAGTTGTCCATAGAACACGTTTACCATAAACAATAGGGCTAGAACCACTACCTAAATCAACTATTCTCTCTCCATCATAAAACTCTATAATAGTATCTTCTCCACTATTGTGAAACCATGCTAGTGAGCCGTTATGGAAGGATCTTCTATCTCCTCCAATCCACCATTTATCGTATTCATCAAGTACTATGTGTCTCTCTCCATTGTATAGGTATAGGTGTTTATCATCATAATATACTGCTTTACCATTCTCAAAGAATAGTAGTTCTAAGAAACTACAGTTAGTACTTGGAGAATAGGTTCTCCCACCATTAACGTATAGATCACATAAACTATCGCTCCATACAGTCCAGGCTATATCCTCACCATCTATTTGTGGATTAACTTCATAAACACTATCCCAGCAATCACCATAGTCACACACTATACTATAAGTTAGCCTCCTATAACCAGGTATTGAACCCGGATACCATGTAAATAAGAATACTTCTTCTCCATCATAAACCCGATCACCGTTTTCGTCAACCCCGCCTAAACCAACTACACGATAACCATCGACACAAGTTGGTTTAAACCATTGACTAAACCTTATAGTCTGTGGTATAGTTATTGGAATACCAGCTATTGTTAGCGTAGATGTTAATCCATTATAGAATAGTGTCTCTTCTAAACCAGTTCTTTCTGGTAGAGTATATAGTATTAGTGTCCTCCCTCCCAAGCCATAGTCTATTGATGTACTATTATATCTTGAAGAACTAAAACTTACAACATACCCATTATAGTAGTAATTCACTGTCTTTGGAAACACTACTCCAGAACCATAATCATACTCAACATTATACCATACAACACCCTGCTCTCTAACTGGTCTACTAATATACTGCCAACTATAGAGTAGAAGATCATCTACACTATTATGTGTAAGTCTTTCAACACTCCACCTTCTAAGGTAATTTCTAGCATGATCACTACCTGTTATCGCTACCTGTCTATCATATACTAATGGTATATAGGTTGATGCTATAAGTATTGATATTATAGATAAACCTACTATACAAAGTCTTACATATCCAATCATACGTACACTCTCATACCCATATAGAGACAAGTACTACCTCTACTAAAACCGTTTTTAACAATTACCTTAGAGAATTGAAAAACACCATAATCTATCACTCTACGACTCTAACTCCCTAAACTTTCTAAGAACTAATATAACGTATAAGATAGCTCCAATAGCGGCTATGATAAATGGATAAGGTATCTCTATAGCTTTACCACTAATTGCTTCAACTATTGAAGCTGCTTGAACTGTATGGTATGGTGTATATAGTGGTTTTTCTGGAATAACCTTTAGTATTATATAGTATGCTGGCTGTAGTTTGTAGTAGTTAGAACGTAGTATGCGTAAGTGTGTTTTTATATAGAAGCGGCATGTGTCTGACTTGCTATACTCAATACTTAGTTTTAAAGGACCTTTCAGTTCTAGAGCATACGTTATATTTGTAGAAGTGTTTTTGGACAATATCCATGTATATTCTTTACTAACACTAGATAATCTAATTATTGTTCTACAAACGTTTCCATGCACCCACTGTTCTACATATGAATAATGTAGTTCTATGTATAGTTCTTCATCACCACTATAACTCCATAAATCTATTGTCTTTCCTTCTTTAATACTATATTCTAGTGACATAGATGCTCTTCCATCCACAACTTTTACACACTCTCTAGAACTTGATGAAAGCCCTCCTCTATAACTATGTATGCTTGCTTCACACACTACATCCATAGTTGAAGTTGTTGACAGTGAAATTACTACTAACTGTCTCCTTCCTATTTTGTCATGGATTAAGCTATAGTCCTTTATAATATATGGTATTATCTCTGTATCTCGGTCTTTAGGTATTTCTTTATTTAGCCTTATCTCTCCAATATGATATATTTTTATATAGTATTCTGTATTGATATCTGTTCTGTAGTTGGGATTCTTAAACCCTTTCTCTATAGAATATGTTTTAAGATAGGTTCTAGTGTACATAATTTCAGCTATTACACCAATTAAACCTACTAATAGAATTGTTAGTACTATACTGTTCAGTATAACAGGAATCTCTATACTCTGAACAGGCTTAATATCTACTTTTAACTACTTTCCTCCATCCAAGTATCTCAGTAGTTTTTACAGTAAATCTGTAATAAAACCTGTTATCATACCGTATAGTGGGTTTATATAGTGACGTAGATTTATTAAATAGAATAGTCCTATAAACAATAGTATAGTTCCCAATGTAAGTCCTAGAACTATATATAATACACTTGTTATATTGAAAAACTTTCTTGCTCTAACCGGTATAGTCTCCTCTATTACACTAGATAGTTTATTATAGGCTATTCCACGACATATACCTGAGATCGTTATTAATGGAACAATTATTAGAAGATAGAACCATACTTGTAGCCCCGGAGCATCCCATGAATAGAGTATTATATAGGCTATTGTTAATACTAGACAGCTAATGTATATCCATAGCAAGTATTTAAGATACTTATTACTATCCCATATAAGGCCTTCTAGTTCATATTTTAAGGCATAGTCTTCTAATCCATAGACTAGTAGTAAGAAACCAAATATGCTAAGTACTAGATAGACTAAACTATAGCCTAATGGTATAAAGAATAATGCTACTAATTCAATCAAAACACCAATAAAGCAGGGATAAAGTCTACGTTCTCTATCATTAGTACTTGAGTTCTCTAATTTATACAAAGACTCTACACCCAAAATATACTCTATAGTTAAAGTTTAAATTTGACATGGTCGTATATTTATGGTATTTTTACTTAGAAACCTTTTTCCTTAATTATTACTAATTATATCTAGAGCTATTAGTTTATATACTGGTATTTGTGTTTTTACCGTTGTTTCTATCCTACTTATATCATAGTATATGATGTCTTGTTTTACCAGCTCTCTTATTAACTTGTACTCTTGCTTATCTATTGATACTAGATTTATCTTCTTTGGTAGTGATGCTATATGCCTATATATGGCTTCTCTATTTAATCCTAGTTTCATAAATACTTTATTAGCACTATCTACTAAATCTACCTCTTGTTTATTAAATCATTTTTCTAAATTATTTATTCAAATAGCTCTATTAAGTATCTTAGGCTCCTCTAGCGTATTCTCTAAATGGTTGTTATGTATCATAGTTAATATGTAGTTTCTATTAGATAACAATGTTTTCGTGTTTATGGTATAGTAGGAGGAGTTCCGTTTCCCTCAACCTCCTTTTTACAGGATCTACTTCTAGTCCGAAAGCTTCTAATGCTGTTATACCTAGTATAACTATGTCGTTAGATTCTCCAAAGACCACTGTTACTGTCCTCCTCCTCCCCATAAGCTCGATCCCTGCTTCTCCAAGATCTCTTTCAACATATCCTCCAAAAGCTCTAAACCTCCTCTTCTCAAGGGGCTTTATATTAAGTTCTTTAAGAACATTCTCTGGAATAACACTATATATAGCACCAGTATCTACAACACCCTCCAATTCTAAAACCCTATCTGGTTTGAGAGGGTTGAAGACACCAAATCTAACCTTAATAAAACCCATTAACTCATACCCAATTTATAGATATACAATAAACCACTAAAATATACTCTTGCCAAAACCACCTATATGAGCTAGGTTTTAATAACATAAGCATGTTTAACACCCTCTCCCACTATAGTAGGGGTATTGGAGACACCATTATTAAAACCACAAAAAATAAAACCCCAACACAAAAACAATACAGAAAACAGAACAAGCCCGGGTAGTATAGCGGCCTAGTATGCGGGCCTGTCGACCCTCCCCAGAGCAGAAAGCCCGTGACCCGGGTTCAAATCCCGGCCCGGGCGTCGTCTAATTCATTTGAACAATGTTTCTTTCATTTATACAGCATCTTTATAATTAAAGTGTTGAGGCACTACTATTATCTTCTCTTGTGTTATTACTATTTTTAGTTGTTTCTCTGTCATTAGTTTAACAAGATCAACTAGTAATGCTTGCATTCTCTTCTGTTGTTCTCTAAGCTTGTTATATATCGTCCTTACTTTATTTAAGTCAGTGAATTTATCTTCGTAATAGTACTTTATTATGTATGCTTTTGGTCTTCTCTCAATGTTAAGTATATTACTTATTACTAGCTCTATTGTCTTACATACGCTTTCAATAGAGTTTATACGTAGTCTATATGCTCCATCAAACCCGTATCTAACATTACTGGTAATACCATATTTTATGGAGAGTATATGAGATAAAAGCTCTAATAGCTCTCTATTAGATTCACTTATGGTAATCCCTGATTCAAAGTAAAGTCTCTTAGTAGTCTTTCCTCTATACTTAACGTATGGCTGTATAGATCCGTCACTATCAATGAATCCTGCTAGGAAAATCCTAAAAACCATCGTCTAAGAGCATATCTTTTAATTGGCATGGTTGTTTAGGTGTTAGCTTATTAAGAAAATCTTTATCTACTCTAACCAAGGCTCTAACCTTATATCTTGCGAAACTATTGTATCTAACATAGAATTTTAGCTCAATAGGTGTATTAACCAGTTTATTAAATACTACTATAAAACAAGCTAATGTACTTAAACGGCTAGTCTCTACATCTACTCGTTTAATAGCTAGAAACCTACGATCTATTGATGCATCCCCAACAGTGAATCCCAGAGCCCATGAGTATAGATCTTGAAACTCCACTTATTCACGATACTTTCTACATAATCTAGAGGAATCTTCAATACCCTGTAGATAAGATCATATAATTCATTCTCACACATCATTGAGTCCATATAGGTACTAGAAGTCATAACATACTCTATAGAATACACTAGCTGTTCACCTCATTGAATGCTAGAGGGTATAAAAAGTGGTTTACTTAGTCCTTTACAAATCTTCTAAATTAATAACTAACATGGATGGTAAAGGGTGTATTCATTCTTATACGCTTTAATTACTAGTGTATCTATTGAGTGGTTGGTTTATGGTTGATGTGTTGGAGTATTATAGTAGGTGTTTTGTTTGTGAAGAGATAGCTGGTTTTCTTAGGGGTAGATGGGCTGGTATTGAGGGTAGGGATAGGAAGTGGATTAGATGGGCTAGCGGTAAACCATTACGTGTTGATAAGCCAAGCTATATACCATATTTGGTTAAGAGGTATAGGTTTCTAGAGCCGTTGCATGCTTTATATAAAAACATATTATTTTATATGTTCTTCTTATTTTATTGTGATTTCTCCTTTCTTGATGGTTATTTGGTTGTTTTCTTTTAGTTCGAAGACTATGATGTCTCCTTCTTTTAGTTCTAGGAGTATTCTTACTGTTTTTGGTATTGTTACTTGTCCTTTTCTTGAGAGTTTTGATGTGCCTAGTATCTTCCCCATAGACTACACCCATCCTTACATTTGTAGGGAAAAGTATTTACACTTTTGTAAAGAAGTAAAGAATATGTAAGTAAGTAAAGCAGATGTAAGGATATGTGCTTTCTAGAAGAACACCTGTATTGGAAAAGGCTTGGTCAAAGAGAGCTCCTTGAAAACATTCTGATAGCCATTGATGAGTATACTAGTATTAATGAGTTGAAGATATGCCTTCAGAGAATGTTTGTCTTGGTTGAGGAGGAGCTTAGAGCCTACACTCGGAGAACAACCCGTTCTACCATAGTCTTATACAGAAAACAATTGTATCACAGAAGGCATAACACTCTTTTTATACTAAACTATATGTATGTGGGATGTCTCCGATGAGGGGGTGCACCACCTCTCTAGCTATGGTGGTTCCCCGAGGAGAGAAGATACTAACTCTTAGGGCTTGTGGAGTACTAGTTGATGGTTCTCTAGAAGAGCTTAGAGAGGAGCTTTACCATACACGTAGAGTAACACAATACATTATTGACTGTCTATGGGAGTTAGATAAACTACCAAGCATTAACCAGTTACATCAGATGTTCTACAAGATGCTTAGGAGACAGGGATTCCGTGCACACCAGTGTAAACAGATATACAAGTATGCTAGAGCAATAGTAAAATCAGCTAAGAGTAATGGTGGTAGGAAACCAGTCCTAAAGAAACTAACAGCACGTCTAGACAGGTATGATGCAGTGGTAGACCTTGAAAAACAGCTTATCATTGTTAAGTTGAGGAATAGAGTGTTTAAGATAAAGCTATTACACAGCAAGGAGTACATTAGGAAATTCTTTGGACGTAAATGGTATGAGGTTATAGTAGGTATTGATGGGAGTGGGAGGATATGGGTATGTATACCATTTAGGTGGGTGTATAATCCATATAGTTCTAAGAGGGTTATCTCCATTGATATAAATCTTAGGAAAGTAGTTGTCTATAATGGCTTGTGTGTTAGAAGGTTTGATACAAGGTTTACTGAAGCACTATATCTTAAACATCTTGCTGAGGATGTACAGAAGTGTCATAGTTATGTATGGAGACGTAATAGGAAATGGTTAGGGATTATTAGAGCTTTACATAGGAGGAGTAGGAATATTGTTGTTGATTGGTGCCGTAAGTTTGCTAAATATATTGTATTAAAGGCTAGGAGGACAAGAAGTGCTATTGTTCTAGAGGATTTAGAGGAGCTATGGAGTAATGTTTCTAGGAAGTCGTCTAGCCTAGCTGATAAGCTTTCAAGGTTCGCTTACCATAAACTACAACAAGCTATCTTGACTAAGGCTGTAGAGTATAATGTACCAATAGTATTTATTGATCCCAAGAACACTTCAACAATGTGTCCAAGATGCGAGTATAGGCTATTCTATAACTATAAACTAGCGATATGCCCTAGATGCAACCTTATAGCTGATAGGGACACAGTCGGTGCAATGAATATTTATCTAAAAGCAATTAAATATCTAGCCCCATGCCACGGGTCATGGGGCACCCACCCAATGACCAATGAAAGCCGAGTAAAGGGTGGGCTCCTCAAAGATGAACCGATGACCATTCATACAAAAACATATACAAGCATATAAAGAGGCAAACCCTACACCGTAGACTAGAACGTGTTGCAACACCATTAAAGCCCGATCAATTGGAGGATTTTAGTTTAGAATGGACAAACCCTGGAAAACCAGTATACAAAGAAAGAGTATGGAGTATCTATAGAGGGGGAGAGGGAGATGAACTAGCATGGAAGTCTATAGAAACAGTTGGTTCATCAAAAAAGATCATTGTTTTAGAGGAAATACCTACAACAAAACTAGAGTTACCAAGGATTGAAGAATCTATAGAGACTACTATAGAGACTAGTAAACTCCACGAACCAGGGCGTTTCCAAGTTATGGCTCTTCTACAGGCTGTTAGGTATTATCTAGTGTATGGTGATCTTGATAGAGCTAAGAGTTTTGGATTAAACCGTGCAATATTCTATGCATGGGCTAAATACTATGGTCCATCGAGAAAGCCTTTGGCTAGTTTAAAGACAACACGTTTCTATGGTAGAAGGTTGTCTAGAAAAGAAGTTGTTGAGTGGAGAGAAGTTCTTGGTGAGAGAGTGCGGGTTAGTAGAGGTGGATACTATGTAATGGGTGGTATAGAGCAGAGACCAGATGATTTTGATAGACAGGTTGCACGTAGGTTTATAGAGGCTGGTATAGATTTTGGAGAGGCTTGGAGGGCCGCACTAGACTATGTATCAAAGCATCCACGTACAGTATTGAAGAATCCACAGGAGTTTTATAAACAAGTATATGAACCAGTTAGAGATATGTTTATAGAGAGAGTGTTGAAGAAGAAGCGTGGGAGGACAGCTGGTTTAGATAAGTGGTTTAGATAACTCCATTATCTTGGAGTGTATGGTTATGTATATACATGTAGAGCCGTCTATTGTAAAGAAGGAGGTTAGAGTAGATAAGAAGCCTTTATGGGTTTCAACAGCTGTTATGGAGGTTATTGGTTTTAAGAAGAAGTTTCTAATAGACTGTTACATGCACTCATATCTTGAGAACCAGTCTCTAGCTAGAATACTATTGTCAATAAGGCTGCCTAAGAACGCTTCTATAGACTACTCACCAAAGTATAGTGCACCAAAAACACCTTCACATAAGTGTAGTTTATCAAGTTTTATAGAGTGTGTTAGAGATGTTAAGAAAGATATTGAGAGAATAGAGGCTAGGAGAAAGCCTATACCCAAGCCATCGTTTAGAGATACTTTCCTGCAACTAATACTACCACGTAAACCAATTGATATGGAGGGTGTTAGTGAACAATTTCGTAAAGCTATTCTTAGAGACATACTCTCTACAATGCACTTGTACAGTCAACCACTACCACAGATCAAGTGGACACCAGTATATGTGTTAGCACTAGTTGATTATAGTAATAAGAGAGTAGAGTATGTAGTTGGCTCTAAAAAGATCTATGTAGGTGTACACTCCAAATACGTTTTTGAAAACAAAGAACTACTAGACAGTATAAGGAGTATCACAAATAGATTTAGCTGGATATAATACAGCATGTTACCATTACTATAACAAGAGAATTCTTTCACCTTAGCATTATTGATCCAAGACGTTTATTGCTTCTACTGTCTTAACTAATACCCTATTCTTTTGAATACCATAACAATAATCGTCTTAGTAATAACTTCTTTATCTACTAGTAAGCTATTATCTACACTTTCATGTTGTTACAAAGCCTATTTTAATAATATTGATACTCAGTTTTACTCTCTAGTAGTAACTTAAGAAGACCTATCATAGCTACTACAATAAATGATATGCCAATAATATAGAGTGTTGAAGCTATAAGAATTAATGTAGTGCCAGTATATTCGTGTTTTTCTTGTACAAACTTCGCCATAGCCCCATTAGGTGTAGGTAGTTTGATATTATTAAGAGTCTCTGTAATAGGTTTTATAGAATAGTTCACAATATCACCTATTATCAATAGTATTATACCAACTACTAGTATTAGTATCCATGGCCACTGTTCTTTGAGACCTGTCCTGAGTGAATATGGTGCAGTAAGTATCTCTAAGATACTTGACTTGTTTTTGTCTACATCTTATGTTAGAGGTATGCTATAGGAGTTTCTTTGTGTTTGTGTCGTATTTCTTCATCGATATGAACTCATTTCGATTTTGTCCTAATGAATTATTAGTTTTAACTCTATAGTATATAATAGTGAGATGTGTTAGTATGTCTACTGATATTATAAGAGATTATGCTTAAGTATATAATTGATATATTAAAGAGGGGTTTTCAATGCCCTTATTAGATCAATTATTGGGTTTAAGTAGTATATAGTAGATCTATGTGTCTGTAGGGATAGTTACTATTATGTAATTCTTCTTAAGCATTATATTCCTTAAGTATTGTCTCAGCAATTACTTCATCAACTCTAGTAGATGTATCTCTATACCCACTACCTCTTCTATCATATATTATTCTAGCAAATAGATCTAGATCTCCATGATACTTATCTAACTGCTTCTCAGCAATATCAATAGCATACTCTAGAGCATCCTTAAGGGATACACCAAGCAGTAATGCTATCCTCTTCAACTTATCCTTAGCTTTATGAGAAATCCTTACAGTAGTAGAGCTCTTCATGGAAAACACCTATCTACAAACATACCTAGTATATAAGACTTTAATAAATAATCCTTACAATAGAAATTGTTACCTATCAATATCTCTCAATTAATAGTACACTATAGTTGCTAGAGAAATAATTTGAGAAAATAAAGAGTAAATGATGTTTTTGCTACTTCAGCTTTTCAGGGATGGTATTGGTAAGAGGGAGAGAATATAGTTAGTTTCTATGATTTAGCGGTTGAAGGTCGTTCTATTGGAAATGCTTATCGTATCGTAGGTTGAGGATGTTAGTAGGTTTGAGGAATTAAGAGTATAGCTAGCAAGTCACATGGAGTATTGCTAGTATCTTCTTTTTATTTCTTACTAGTCTATTTATAATCTCTATAGTGTTTGGTGTTTTTTCATAGACTACTTCTACATTAAGAGTTTTAAGATAGTTTTTAGCATCATCCATTACTGGTAGGTATCCATATTGTCCAGTACCAATAACTATAGTGTCAAAGCCACTACATTCTCCTACAATATACTCTAACTCTCTACGAGACAATGGAGTGTGTCCGTATAAACCACTATATTCTCTAGATAAGTGCTTAGGTCTATCAACTACTCTATCAATACATATAACTACGTCATGGTCATACCTTCTACCATCAATAACTATATAGCCAAAGCCTGTTCTATTA
>Ga0190312_1000148_pt1 | contig 25579 bp, 27 predicted proteins | sample 487007910_MG_FD_165046 | JGI IMG/M metagenome (GOLD analysis project Ga0190312, IMG submission 165046) | Hydrothermal vent sediment bacterial communities from Southern Trench, Guaymas Basin, Mexico - 4870-07-9-10_MG | ecosystem: Environmental > Aquatic > Marine > Hydrothermal vents > Sediment ... | reverse complement strand
CCTTTAAGCCATAAATTAGCTATTTCAACATCGTTTTTCCTAGTAGCAGCATTGTTTATGCTTACAGCCATATATCTCACTAGGCAAAAAATAGTCTATTATAAACGAGAAGGAACAGGAAGTAAAATTAGCTTTGAACGTCCAGTACTTTACGTCGTCTTTTCAGGTTTCCTCCTAGCTTTATGTGTTGCTTTCGCATTTGGAGACATAGTTTATATTTATGTTTCAGAAGTGCTGTCTCTAACGAGATCTGATACTGCTTTGCTTTTAGCTTTCTGTAGCGGTTTAAGTATTTGCTTTAGCTACATTATAAGCTGGTTTGCAGATAAAGGATATGAGAGGGAAACACTGGCCCTTACATACATTCTGGTGGTGGCTTCCATACCGCTAATATCTATCGGAAGCATATACATACTTCCATTAGGCTTGACCTTAGCCCTAATATCTATCAGAGCTTTTCATCCTCTTTCAAGAAGATACATAGCTCTACACTGCTCGATGCCGGCAACAGGTATTGGAGCTATAAATATGGCTACGAACTTAGGAATATCCTTAGGATTAATAGTTTTCAGTAGAGCATATGATTGTCTTGAAAACGTTAAAACGGCATTTCTAGGTCTAAAAATAAATTATGCACCTTACATACTTCTGATATTCGCTATTCCGCTAATAATCTTCGCAGTTAAGCTCCTAACAACTAAGAGAATATGAGATGTCTAGTAGAGAACTAATTATTTCACAAGAAATAAGACTTAGTTTACGGCAACTGACCTACAATCATTATTGGCCTTTTCTCTATAATAGCCTGTACTAGTTTTCTACGCCCACTACTTAAAGACCTCCACAGAGTTCCTCTGGAAACTCCCATTCTCTTAGCAGCTTCCTCTTGAGTAAGCCCTTCGAAATAAACAAGCCTCATAGCCTCGATCTCATCTGGCGTAAGTCTTAAAGGCTCATTATTTATAGGATTACCTGCTTCATCAAAAGGAATGAATGTTAACTTAAATGGTTGAAACCCTATAATTCTAGGTTTTGGCGGTCTACCAGGTCCTCTTCTACACCATCCCCAACGCCATCTCATGATTTAAACCCTAGAGAAACTATCAAACAGATAAATATACTACTACTTATGTGTTAGGGTTTAAGGTATAAGTAAGTTTTACTGCGAATACTTCGCATCTTCTAATCCTAAGAGTTTATGTATTTTTCTCTTGAACATTAAGTTCTTGAAGACATAACCTTCATTTTTAGAGAGTTCACTATAGTACTTATATATGTACATGTATGCCCTATAATCTACCGTTACCTTCGGATTTATCTTCAAACCTACTTCAACATATTTTTCAGCATTATTCCATGACGTTTCCTCTTTAACTACATTACCTCCCTTGGTTGTATATATTTTTCCAGGCTTCTCTATTTCCAATGCTAGCAGTATTTCCCCTTTGAAGTACTTTACGTATGTTTTCAGTAGGCTCTTATAAAGTTCCCATGAAATATCCCATCCTGGTACATTTCTGTCAACTTCTCCTGGTTTTATAATCGTTTTACTGTTTTCTTTTATTCCATCAGCTCTTTTTTCAACATAGTATTTCTGAGATCTCAAGGATAGCCTTATATCTCCTCTTTTAATGAACTCTACGTAGTAATCTAACTCACCTATGGTGAAGAACTGTTTAGGCATTTCCATCCTAGCTTTGGAACTAGGTATTCCATCTTCTGTAAAGAAGTTTTCTTTTAACCTAAATTTTCTCTCATAGTATGAGAAGTTTTTGAAGCATTCTTCTTTAGGGTTTGGATAGTAGCGTAGAAGTAAACATTCAACCATGTATCTAGGTAAGGGCAGTCTTATGTCGGCTGCGGGTATTGTTTTAACAATACCATAGTCTGCAAGTAAAATTTCATAAACTCCTAGGCGATTCTTAAGCTTAATATACCATGATAAGTAATCAACCCATGTACTTCTCCTAATAAACTCTAGATTTTCCGAATAACCTTCTCTTAAAGCGTCTAATAATGTTTCATCAATAAACTTGTAAAGTACGTTTAAATGCTGGCCGAAGTGAAAAGGTGTTTTAGCTATAATATTTACCACCAACTTAAAGTAGAGAATATAGGTTTAGCTAAGGGAAAAAATAATGTTTAAGCTTTTAGGCTTTACCCCTTATTCTATTTAATGCAGCGTCTACGTTATCTAATCCCCACTCTTTGAGGAGTTCCGATTTTGGTACTCCTTTCTCATCCCATCCTACTGCTTCGTAGTATGCTGCTCTATGTTTAAGGAATTCATCTCTATCAACAGCTTTTCCTTTACATGGGCCTGATGGTAGAGGTTCATAGAATCTCGGCGGGTTGTCATCATATTTCGACGTAGGTAGCCATTGTATGTCAGGACCTCCTAGTAGTAGTGCTGCTCTTTGTATTGCTAAAGCTCTTAAACCAAGATCTTTATCCCATTTGTCAGGTGTAAACCAGTCCCAACCTGTTACAGCTTGGAAGAACTTGAATATTACATCTCTGGAAACTGTGAATGCATTAAACCAGCAGAAAACACCGCTATCGAAGAGTAATGGCCCGCCTAATTCCCCAGCTTCTGGAGGTAATGCTGCAACTGATGTATGATCCCCTCCCTGCACTGAACAAGCATATGCTATGTCCTGTGGATAGTCTAGCCCGCTTCTATTCCCATGGGCGCCTATTCCATGTCCCTTCACAACTACTGCGTATTTGGTTACGTCTACACCCTTCCACTCAGTAACGTAAAGCGCGAATCTCCATGTTCCTTCTGCAAGTTTATCTCCAATACCTTCCCTTTTAGCGATCTTTAACATCATTTTTGCGAAAGCTTCAGTATTACCCCACTTTAAATCTATTCCATCCAAATCTTCCTTGCTTAATATGCCTCTTTGATAAAGTTCAGCTGCAAATCCTAGAACATTTCCTGTCTGAATACCACATAGTCCATAACTATCAGCTAAGTATGATAGGTAGTTATTATCCTCTGGTACAAATATTCCTAAGTTTGTTCCTAGATATGCTTGAAGTTCGTAGTCCGTATTGTCTGAAAGAGTTCCTTCCCAAGGACCTGTTCTCTGGAAGGCTAATTTGTAGCATGTTAGCGGACATCCGAAGTCGCCCCAATACCTTTTAACCCACATTCTCCTATCATACTTGTCAACACCAACTGCCGGATTATCATGCCATTCCTCCTGCCAGTTACGTATTGGTTCAGAGCTTGTAGTGTAGCCACATTGGTAACCTAGGTACGCTGTACCCCACCACTTAAATACATGGTTTACAGCATTAGATGCAACAACCTCAGAAAGTTCTTTGACCTTAGATATATCATAGGCATCAGGTAGTGGTCCCGTGCCTTTAACTACTATTGCTTTAAGGTTCTTAGACCCGAAAACTGAACCATAACCTCCGTATCCGCCTGCGTGAGTCCATTTACTTGAAACAGCAGCTGTTCTTACCTTGTTTTCACCTGCAGGGCCGATGTAAAGCATTCCAGGATCTCTCCACTTAATGTACGGTATTTTGCCTTGTAATTCTTCCCTGATTTCCTTTACTAGTATCTTGTGTGTTTCTTCTGTTGTCTTGCCCCATAGATGTGAAGCATCCCTTATCTCTACGTTATCGTTGAATATGTATATGTATACAGGACTCGATGCTCTTCCAGTAATTATTATTCCATCCCATCCCGCTGCTCTTAGTTCTGATGCGAACTCTCCACCGAACGTTGAACCTACAATACCCAGGGTTAATGGTGATTTACCGCTTATACATGTTCTAGCTCCGGGGAAGAACCCGGTTAGCGGGCCTGTGAAAACTGTTAAAATATTCTCTGGCCCTAATGGATCAACTTCTTCCCAGTGATCTCCTAGTCTATCGAATAGAACTTTTGCTGCTAAAGCTCTACCTCCAATATATGTTTGCAGTACGTCCTCAGGGAACGATATTTCCCTTATAGATTCCGTTGATAGGTTTATTTCTAAGAATCTATTATGGTAACCATATAGGGGCATCTTATATCACCAAATACTTTTCTCCATATTTTCCAAGGTACTTATCGGCAAGATCCTTAACTATCTCCTCGGGTTCATCAGCTAGTAGCTTGTAGGTGTCCATTGCTCCATAGGGTTTAACCTGAATTGCACCTTCAAGACATACCTTAGCACATTGTGGATCGCCGCCGCAAAGATCACATATTAAGGCATAGCCTTCCGTAGGGTGATATGTTGGTATATGTCCTGGACATGCTTCATAGCACCTATGACACTTAATACATTTATCTTTGTCAACAACTAAAGCACCTGTTTTCTCGTCAACATGTAATGCTCCTGTGGGACATGCATTAACACATGGGAAGTCCTTACAATACGTACAGACTATCGGCACATCTAGGCCCGGTGCTAATGTAAAAACTCTTATACGTGAAGCTTCAGGCCAAATCTTTCCTTCATGAAATATTGAGCATGCTATTTCACATCTTCTACAACCACTACACTTATCAGGGTCTATGAAGAGCCATACTTTCTCAGGTAGTGTTGGAGTGGGAGTAACAGTAACTGTTTTAGTAACAGTTTGTGTTACAGGAACTGTTGTTGTAGCTGTTGTTGTTTCCGTGGTTGTTTCTGTAACTGTTACAGCAGGTTTTGCTGCATAGCCTACTCCAGCACCTATAGCTACACCTACAACAGCTGCTGCAGTTAGTTTCAAGAAATCTCTTCTAGTAATGCCCTCGGGGGGGTCTTGTAATTTTTTAGAATTAGAAGAATTACTCAATTTGCTACCTCCAAAGAAAAACTGTGCTTTTAGCTCTACTTAAAGTTTATTTGGTTATTTTAACGCCGTTAAAGGTACTTTAAGTAGGTAAAAATAATTACCTAGACCTTAAAATAGTTTTTAAGTGGGTTATGCTATATGGAAATATTACCTATTGTATCCATTATGCGTTTATCTCTTCTAACATTTATTGCGCTTTCAATTTTAAGAATAGGTAAATTCCTTTCAACTAGCAAGTACTCTAAAGGTGTAAGAGGATTAGGGGGGCCAAAGCAGATTATAAGCGAGTTGACTATTAGAGGAATACCATTTATTCACAGCAGGTTCTTCCGAGTGATGCCCGCAGCGTATACACTTTTAGTTATGTACCATGCAACGTTCTTTGCAATTCTCTTCTTTTACCCTGCGCATGTTTCCTTTATCTGCAGAGCGCTTGGCTTATCATATACTTCACCATTACAGTTAAGCCCGGTATTTTGGGATATTTTAACCATAGCGAACATGGTATGTATAATAGCTATAACTTTAAGAGGAATAATAGGTAAAATTAGGAAAACCGTTGTAGGTTATTTTAAGACACCATTTGACATTCTAAACTACGCAATATTAATACTTATACCACTAACTGGGTACATAGCTGCTCATAATGCATCTGAAATATTTCTAAATATACATATTGTGTTGTCATGTATTTACATAGCCTTTTTACCATACACACCTGTATTCCATGCAATTCTAGGTTTCATAGCGAGAGGTATTAAAGGTTGGAGGTTGGGATGGTGAATCTTCATGGTTAAATATCCTTTAATTCCAAGTTATGTTTTAGCAGATGCTGAAACCTGCGCTAGGTGTTGTCTATGTACACTAGTTTGCCCTATTTACGAGCATACTAAAGATCCTAGTAAAACTCCTCCATATTACTCTAAAATGTTAGTAAAAATTGCCAACACAAGGTATGCATATATTCCTAGAGGTAAACTAAGCAACATATTAAAGGAAGCTATAAACGTGTATTACTGCACTCTTTGTGGAGCATGCATAACAATGTGTCCCTTTGGAATACTTACACCAGATATCGTGCTAACTGTTAGAGAAAACGTTTATAGGATATTTAGAGATGCAGTACCTAAACCCATAATCGAAGTTGTAAAGTCGTTGAAAGAATATGGAAATCCGTATAAACGTAAAATATCTCTTAAAAGTTTGAAGGAAAAACTTTGCCATGGCTCGGCATCTAAAAAGAAAAGTACCTTGCTATATCCTGGATGTACATTATCTTTATTTTCCTGGAGAACAGTAGAAAATGCCGCTAAACTTCTTCTTAAAGCAGGTATAAGCATTGAAATACCAGCTGAAGTGAAGTGTTGCGGTTTCCCAGCTTTAGTTAGTGGAGATCATAAACTCTTCGTTGATACTGTTAAGGAGAATGTTAATGAATGGTCTAAATATGATGAAGTAGTATTTCTTTGTTCAGAATGTTATAAGACTTTCCTAGAACACTATGGCGAAGGCGAATCTAAAGTTAATGCCTCATATATTGTAGATTACTTGTTGAAGCTTATTGATGAAGGTGTTTTAAAGCCATCCACAAAATATGTTGGAGAAAAAGTCGTTATTCATGATCCATGCAATTATGGTCGCTGGCTTGGAAGATCAAATATCTTAGAAGAACTTCTTAGGAAACTCCAAATCCCATATGTTAAACCTAAACTTCACGGTAAATACACTTACTGCTGCGGGTTTGGAGGGCTTTTAGCATTCATAGATTCAAAATTAGCTCTAGCTATTTCACATAGGAGATTAGAGAGTTTAGTTAAAGAGTCTACTACCATAGTCTCCATATGTCCTGCATGCGTACTTTCAGCAGGAAGATCACTAAAAATAGGTAGGATTAAGGCTAAAGCCTTGAACATTATTGACCTGGCTTATGAAATACTTAAGTAATTGCTCTATCCTATCAGCGTACCTAACTTTAACCCTTTACTTTAGAATATACTGTCAAAATCCATGAACCTATAGCCTCTTTATAATTGCTAGGTACTTCAACATATGTTAACGCGCCTGTTGGGCATACTTTAACGCATGCAGGATCTCCTTTACATAAGTCACATATAATGGCATATTTTCTTTCAGGATGATATTCAGGTACATGTCCTGGGCATGATTCGTGACATAATTGGCATCCTATGCATTTATTAGTATCTACAGTGACAAAACCCGTTTCAGCATTTACGGTTAAAGCTTTAACAGGGCATTTAGCAACACATGGAGGATCAGCGCATTGAATACATAAGATAGGAATGTATTGTTCATTATATTTGACTATACTTACTCTAGAAACACCGTCAGCATGTACTTTGGCACATTCTTCTTCACATTTCTTACAACCTGTACATTTAGAAATATCTACTAATATCCATGGATAACCCTTTGCTGTAGGAGTAAGAGAAGGTGTTCCCGAAACGGTTGTGGTTACTGTTTTAGTTACGGTTTTTTCTATAGTCTTAGGTGGGGCTACAGTATATCCTACACCAGCTCCTATAATTATTCCAGCACATGCTACTGAAACTACTTTTAGGAATTCTCTTCGCGAAATTTCCTCAGCACCCATAGCGGTCCACACCTTGAAATAAGTTGTAATTTTTACTATTTAAGCTAGTTCTTGAATAAGTACATTAGCTCGTAAGGTAAATACATAATTTTCGTTTTACAAATACATTAATGTACGTCTCAACAAATAGTAGTACTAGGTGTTTTACATGGTCGAATATGATATTTTAATTAAAAACGGTCTTGTTGTAACCATGGATTCTAAGAGGAGGGTTTTTGAGAAAGGGTATGTCGCTATTGTAGGAGATAAAATAGTTGAAGTCGGTAAAGATCTTTCAGGTAAATCCGCCGAGAAAGTTATTGATGCTAAAGGAGCTATCGTAATGCCAGGAATTATATGTGGCCACACGCACTTATACGGTATTTTACTTAGAGGTTCTCCGTGGTTTGCTAAAATAGAACCTCCAACCGATTTTATCCAAAACCTTCACCGTATATGGTGGGCTATGGATGAAATAATGAACTACGATGATGCCTATGCCAGCGCATTAGCAGCATCCTTTGAAATGATGAAGTCTGGTGTAACACTTTTCGCAGACACTTTCTCCGGGCCTAACGCTATTGAAGGTGTTTTAGATAGAATAGAAGAGGCAGTTAAGAAGGTAGGAATTAGAGGAATCATAGCGTTTGAAGCAACTGAGAGACACAGTAGAGAGGAGGGTGAGAAAGGTATTAAGGAGAACATTAGGTTTATCGAGAAAGTTAGGAAGGAAAAAGACCCACTAGTTACAGGAATGATAAGCATACATGCATCATTTACAGTTACAAACTGGCTTCTAAAATGGGCTAGGGAATTAGCTAATCAGTACAAAGTACCTATAACATTACATACTTCAGAAGGACTTGTTGATCCCTACCATAACCTTGAAAGATACGGTATGAGAACCTTTGAAAGACTATATAAAGTGGGGCTCTTAGGCCCTGATGTTGTAGCTGTTCATGCAGTTCACGTTATAGATGACGAATTAGAACTTATAGCTAAAACAGGTACAAAAATAGCTCATAATCCGCTAAGCAACATGTTGAACGCGGTAGGTGCGCCTCCTATACATAAAATGCTTAAAATGGGTATAACGGTAACAATAGGTAATGACGGCTACATTTTCGACCCATTCGAAAATATTAGAGGCGCATACCTGCTAGCTAAAGTGGCTTTTAGAGATCCAAGATTAATAACGCCTTTAGAAGCTATAGAAATGGCGACAATAAATGGTGCAAAAGCTTACGGATTAGAGGATAAGCTTGGCTCTCTAGAGCCAGGTAAGAAAGCTGATGTAATAATTATTAAGCCTGAACTAATGCCTACACCGCTAAATGCTGAGACAGTCTATGGACACCTTGTAAATACTATAGATGGCGACGACGTAGATACGGTTATCGTTAATGGGAAAATAATTATGGAGCATAGGAAGTCACTAACAATATCCGAGGAAGAAGTGAATAAGGTATCCCAGGAAATTACAGCTAAATTCTGGGAAAGATTGTTAACACAAGGAAAATATCAGTTAGACATAGTTAGATTAGAGTAAGTGAAAAATTACTAATCCAAACAGCAAAGTCTTCTTGGACCATCAAGTATTAGAACTAGCTTATTAATGAACTCTCTTCCTACAATATTTTTTCCTTGCCCGAAAAGCGGGGTCTCAACGTAAGTCTCGAATCTCTGACCATTAACTTCAACTATTGCTCTCGACACTCTCATTACAACTACGCCAGCTAATGTCCTATATGTTCTCCAATATTCGCGTGGAAGCTCACCTACTTGGAAAAAACTGTAATTATTCGACTTAAGCATAATAGAACCTTCAAAACCTGTATCTACATGGAGCTCAATGTAGCCAAAAGGTTTTAGCATTACATTAAATAGTTTGAGACCTAATATAGGGTAAGGGCTTAAAGTGCTTTCTCTATAGTTTAAGCAGGTTCTAGCTTCATAGATCCTCCTAGCCATTCTAGTTCGCCTTTAATTTTCTTATCGAATCCTACCTTAAACACTATAGCATGTTTAACCTCGGGCTTAATTTTTGAGAGAATATTGGCAACTTCTCTTAAGCTATCATATGCTCCTAAAAACTTACCGTGAGCAATAACTATGTATTTCCCCTTGTACTTGTTTAGGTCTTTCTTTAGCTCTAAAAATACACTATTGTTTGCATCTTCCTCAGTAATAATATTGCCTCTACTCCTCAGCCACAACTCAACAGCTTCCTCAAAAGCCTGAGATAAAGTAAGACCTCTTCTAATAGCTTCAGCTTTAAACTCTCTTAACTTTCTTTCATCAACTTTCTTAATAACTAAGACCATTACAGTTTACCCAGGTAAACAAGTTTACCTAGGTAATATAAAAAGAATTTTCTAAGCATGTTCATGAAAATTAAAATATAGTCCTAAAAATAATATTAACGGCGTTAAAATGAAAGTTAGAATAGTGTTTTTGGTAGAGCGAGAGATATTGTCGGCGAGGATAAGGCATTTGTAGAGCTTAATGTAAATGAAGGAATAACAGTAAAGGAATTACTAACTGTTATCGCAGAAAGGGTTAGCAGTAAGTTTGTTAGAAGATTTCTGAATAAAAGCATAATATTAATGATTGTTGTCAACGGTATACCGATTAGTGACCTTAACTACAAACTTACGGATAATTCGACAGTAGCATTTATACCTCCAAGTCAGGGAGGATAGCTCACACGGCATTTTAACCCCCGGAAGCTACAGGCATAACTATGTACTCTGTATTTTCCTCAAGCATTTCATCTTCAACTAAGGGTACTTCATCTTTAATAACAATAACGTCTTCAACAGTATATCCAAGTTTATGAATTAAATCCCTTACCTTAGCATTTCTGCTTAACGTTATCTCTACTACCTTATTTTCTCTTATGAGTTTAGCTTTAACCTTAATCATCCCTTAGCACCTTTTCCATAGCCAATTTTATTTTACAAAAAGCACAGATTTCGCTTGTTGTAGGCATCTTACATATCTTACATTCTTTAAGTTCTTCTTCTCTTACATAGTATGGATATATCACGGGATTTATTTTTTCAAGAAACATTCTAGCATACGTTATTTTAAGGCCAGGGATTTTTTCCTCAAGCATATTACTGGTTCTCCTTATTTGTTCATGGAATGTTCTTAACCTAGCATAAGGGCAAACGTCATAGTTGAAAGGTAATCTCCTAAGCATAACATAGAGTAATGTTTCTTTCTCAGATATGTAAGCTAATGGTTTAACCTTAGCTACGAGCTTATATTTTGATGGAGTATAAATGGATATTCTAGCTAAATCCTCGATTCTACCTGTATAAAGTGTTGAAAATATGTAATATACTATATCATCTAAATTGTGACCCGTAACGACAGCATTTGCGCCTACATCTAGAGCAAACTTGTTCATAATGTACCTTTTTATAGTACCGCAAACACTGCAAATAGGCTTTTTAATTCCTATCCTTTTCCTATACTTAGCAACGTCATTTATGGAAAAACCGTACTCCTTCTTGAGGTTCACAATTTTATAGCTAACACCCAGTGTTTTGTAGTTTTTAACAGCCTTATTTACACTTTCAATAGAATATTCACCTATGCCTAAATCTATTGTCAAACCTATGATCTTGAATCCTAATTCTTTAGAAACTTTATGCATTAAATGGAGAAGAGCAACACTGTCTTTTCCTCCGGAAACAGCTACAACAACTTTGTTTACTTCTCTTAATACCTTGACTTTGTGAATAGTTTTCTTAAATCTTTTCTCAATAAATTCGATGAAGTGTTCAGGACATAAACTAAGCCTAGCATATCTAAGCTTAACAACTGCTCTACGTCCACACATAGTACATTTAATTGTCATTCCATGTAACCTAGTTTTCTAATAGTTATTCTAAGTTTTAACTTGGATATTTAAATAGGTAAACATTGTAGTACTTTGCAATATTCCATATTGTTTATCAAACTTACTATTGAAACATGGTAACCATATGTAAAACATATGTGTTTTACATAATTTTAAATATAGTAAAACACATCTATTCACACTAGTTATGGTGCCACATATGCTGAGGAACATAGCATTAATCATAGTGATAATGGCACTCAGTATAATACTTATCCTCAGCTTAAATATTGTTCATCAAAGTTCCCATGAAATTAATATGGCTGTTGAGCTTAATAATCATGCTTCAGCTGTTTGGGTTGCTTTAGAAAAGGGATTTTTTGAAAGTGAGGGTTTAAACATTAAAACATTAGAGACCTTCACAACAGGCCTCGAACTTTCGGCTGCACTTGACCGGGGAGATATACAAGTTGCTTGGGCATGCTTAGGACCTTTAATAATGGCTTACTCTAAAGGTGTTCCAATAAAAATAGTTGCAATGGCCCATACCCATGGATACGTTTTGGTAGTTAAACCTAAAATAGAAAGCATTTATGATCTAGAAGGGAAAACCATCGCTTGCCCTGGAAAAGGCTCACCGAACTATCTCCTAATACGGTCGGTAATTGAGAGGTATAATCTAAAGAATGTTAAAATAGTTTACATGAAACCTCCTCTAGCAATGGCCTCTTTAATTTCAGGAAAAATAGATGGTGCGGCTTTGCCTGAACATTATGCCTCGCTAGTCGTTAATAATGGTTTTAAACCTCTCATTAAGAGCCAAGATATTTGGAGAAAATGGCCTGGTAGTTTTTTAGCTGTTAGAGAGGAACTATTGCGGAAAAATCCTGAGCTCGTTAAGAAGTTAATTAGAGTAACGGTAAAAGCCACTATATTCATTAACGAGAACATGGAAGAAGCGGCTAAAATAGTTGCCTCCAAGCTTAAAATACCTTACGAAATAGCGTTCAACTCCATGAAGAACTTAGAATATGTAAACACCGTAGATCCTTTAGAAGTTCAAAAATATATTGACTTAATGTATAAGTATGGTTGCTTGAAGAGAAGAATAAATGTTGATGAAGTTCTAGATTTAACCTTACTTAATGAAGTTCTTTCAGAAACCGCGGAAATAAGTGGTAAAGGCTGATGGAAATGCTTATTACTAAACAAAAAACTCTGAATATTTATTGGAAAATAGCGCCATACATCATAGTCCTATCTCTTTTAGGGTTATGGGAATTTATATCCAAGTTAAAGATTGTGGCTTCCCATCTTTTCCCTTCACCTTCACTTGTTACTGTTAAACTTTATTACATGATTGCTTCAGGTGTTTTGGTTAAGGAGTACCTGGTTACAGCTTATCGTGTCCTAGCTGGTTTTTCCCTAGGTGTTTTATTAGGTATGATTTTGGGTATTTTGATAGCTTATTCGCGTAGTATTTCTAAAGCACTATACCCTATAATTGCCGCAGTTTCCGTAGTTCCCACATTAGCCTTGGTGCCTTTGCTAATAATATGGGTTGGTTTAAACGATATGCTCGCTATAACAGCTGTTTTCCTATGCTCATTCATACCCTTAACTTATAACACTGTTTCAGCAATTAGACGCATAGATCCGGAAATTGTGGATGTTGCTAAAACCCTTGGAGCTTCGAAAGTTGATTTAACATTAAGAATATTTCTTCCTCAATCATTACCTTCAATACTTTCAGCTTTAAAACTTGAAGCTGCTATGGCTTGGAAAACATGTTTCGTAACCGAGTTCATAGCATTAAGTTCAGGACTTGGCAGGTTAATGATAGAAGCATTAAACACCTTAAGCGTTGATGAAATGCTTGCACTGCTTTTCGTATTGTCCATGTCATCCTATATTTTCCTCAAAATATTCGATGAGGTTGAAAAGTATTTCCTAAAGAAATGGGGGTTTAGAACTTAAATGACTCGGATTAAGTTAGTTAACGTTAGCAACCACATTTTGGAAAAGGTAAATCTACAATTTAAAGAAGACGAGTTTAACATAGTCTTAGGGCCCAGCGGAGCCGGTAAAACCACATTACTTAAAGTTATTGCTGGAATAACAAATTATAAAGGACATGTTTATTTTGATGAAAGATGTGTTGACAATATCCCTCCTGGAAAGCGAAACATAGGTTATGTCCCTCAAAACCTCGCCTTATTTAACCACATGACAGTATGGGATAATGTAGCATTCGGTCTTAAGGTAAGAAAAGAAAATGAAGAAACTATAAGGAGAAAAGTAAGCCGCGTACTTAAACTAATGAATATTTACCACTTAAAAAACCATTATCCTCTAAAGCTTAGCGGTGGTGAAAAACAGAGAGCGGCGATTGCAAGGGCCTTGGCTATAAACCCTGAAATACTTCTACTCGATGAACCATTCTCCAATGCCCATATTAGCTTAAGAATAGAGCTTCTCTCTAAAATTACGAGTATTAGCAAGGAGAATGGAATTAACGTGGTTATAGCAACACATAACATAGACTTTATTGAAACACTTCATGGAAAAGTTGTAGTACTAAATAAGGGGAGAATAATATATGATGGCCCATTTAAAGAACTTCTTTTAAGGAGGGAAATATTAAACATACTACCTTTAATTTCTCTACCCATAGACCATGTAGAACCGTTAGCTAACGGCTTATGTTTAGTTAAGACTGGTAAGATAAGTATTGTTGCTCCATGGGAAAGAGGCGTAGATGAGGCGAAATCCGTCATTATACCTTCAGATAAGGTAGTTATTTCAAATAAACCGCAGAGAGTTCAAACTAATACTTATCTAGCATTGATAAAGGGAATAAACATTATAAATGGTTGGGTGAATATGGCCTTAAACATTGAAGGCATGGATATTAAAGTAAGTATTCCGCAAAACATAGTCAGAGACGTAAATTTAAAGGAGAAAACCAAGGTGTACGTTAAATTCCCTATAAGATATGTAAGAATAGTGTAACACTATGTTATCTGCTACTTAAATTTCATTGCTTAACGTGGTGGCATGATTTTCCTTAATTGCACAAATTTTCAATCATATACGATTATTTCGTGAGGTCTCAGTTTAGGCAAGGGTTTTCTCTCTTTAAAAATTATGATGCAGATAGGTTCTTTTAAATTCCTGGGTATAGGACCTTTCAAGATCTTATTTGGATCTCCTATCTACATATTCTACTCAGTATCTTATCATACCCATAGTCTTAATAACGGCATTTTCCTCCTCAATATGCTTTATTGCTTCTAAGAGCTCATCATACTCCTTAGATGTGATTACAGGACCCCATGTTGAGGCTGTTTGCATGGCTAAGAGTATTGTTGGTGATATTATGAGAAGAGCTAGAATTATTGCCTTGTACTTAGCAGCGTACTCATTAACTAAATATCCTATGGCATATGATAATGGAAGTATTGATGCAAGTAAAAATCTAAAGAAAACACCTGATGAACTAAGAGAGTTTAGTAGTATGAGTAATATGATGTACGAGGGAAGAGCTAAAGGCTTTACACTCCTTCTTAAAAACCAGTACATCATAAGGACTGTTAAAGACACAATACACATGAACGGTGTTAGAAGGTAAGTTAGTATCGGCCATGCAAACAAGCTGATAGGACTTGATCCCACGGTTGGCCTAGTTGAGGATTCACGTAAATGCATAATTCCTCGAATATAGCTAATTATTCTATTTAAGTCACTAAAGTAAAAGGGAGACAAAGTATATGATACTGCTGAAAGTATAATCATTGAAATTATAAACAGCATTGCCACATAGATTGTCCTTCTATTCCTGCTAATCTTAAGCACAAGTAATGTAGTAGGGTTCTATATAAAATTCAGTCATTTTAAACTTAGCTTTTTCTCTCTTCGATTCTCTTAATTATTTTTTCAAAGTCTAAGGTCCTGCTTGGTTTCTCCGGTAAAAGCCCTTTGGGTTTAAACATTAGCATTAGTATTAGTATTGCTCCAAACACTATGTAGCTTACGTAGTTTACATCGAATGGGACGACAATGTAATGCTTATATTGCATGATAAGTCTCTCGGTTAGGACATAAATAAAGGAGCCCACCGCCGCTCCAGCATTATTCCCGGCTCCTCCTAGGATAACCATTACCCAAACTATGAATGTTCTTAGAGGCATGAAATCGTCTGCGTGTACTGATCTAACATATAGTGCGTAAAGTACTCCAGCAATACCAGCTATAGCTGAGCCTATTACTAGTATTTTCATTCTCACATTAACTACGTCTTTACCATAGGATTCTGCTGCAATTTCGTTGTCTCTAACAGCTCTAATCAGCCTTCCGAAAGGTGATCTAGCTAGTCTTTCAACAAAAACCCATATTAGCAAAGCTACTACTAGCATTATGACTACTTGGACTATTTCCTTAACATTCACTGGAAGCCATGCAAAAACATCTGGAATAGAAACACCTAAAGTACCGCATATTAGTGGATCATAGTTTCTAGCAACAATTCTTAACAATTCTCCAGAAGCTAGAAGTGTTATTCCAAGATATGTTTCCCTAAGCCTTATTGCAGGGTATGAAGCTACGTAGCCTAAAAGTCCTCCTACAGCAGCACCAGCTAACAGCATTGCAGCAAATATGGTTATTGAAAGAATAGGGTTTGAGGCAAGCTGGTTAGTTACTTCTGAAGCATAAAGAACGTTGAAGTTACAGTAGTTTTTCGAAGATAAGCCCATGAGGAGAAGAAGTAGTCTAGTAGTTGTCGCACCAACTATGAAAGCTCCTCCGGCAAAAAATAGTACTTTACCGAAGTTGGGTATTCCAGCGTATCCATATTCTAAGTTTAAACTTATAGATAACATTAAATATATTGAGAAGAAAGCTAATAGGTCTAAGATGAAACGTAGAGGATCAGCTATTCCTATTATCATCTTTCACCCTCCGATGGGGATTTTTAGAGAACATTACAATTTTCCTTAACCTTATCTTTGAAGCCAACCCTTCGGGGATTAAGAGGAGTGTAACGATTAGAATTATAAATGATAGAGCAGGTCTGAAAGCTGTTGGAACGTTAAATGGTGGTTTAGCTAAGAAATATATTCCTATAACCTCAGCAAAGCCGACAATATATCCTCCAAGCATAGCACCATATATACTCGTGAAGCCCCCTAAAATAGAGGATGCGAATGTTCTTAGAAGCATAAACCACCCTATTTCGGGACCTGCAGTCATTCTAAACGGTAGAAAAACTCCAGCAATACCTGCAAGCCCTCCCGCAAGAAACCATGATACAGCATATACTTTGTTAACGTCAACACCTAATGTTTCAGCTAAACTCGGGTTTTCAATAGCAGCTCTCATAGCTATACCGAACTTTGTCCTGGTTAGCAGCATATAGAAGGAAATTATCAGACATATTGAAAGCACCGTAGAGACTATGAATAAGCAGGGTACGCCAAATACACCTATAGTAACCGTAGAATCTCTAAATATGAAACCCCTTGAAATAACCTTGTATGTTTCAGACAATATATCAGCATAAATATGAAGTACCGATCTTAAAACCACATCTAAAGCTATAGATGCTATCATCAACCCAACAATACTCGTACCTCTACTTAAAAGAGGCTTAAATATAATAAGATAGGATAGTAAAGCTACAAACCCCGATATTAGAAAGGCCATTGGAACACTAAGGTAGGGACTTAGTTTTAGACCAGCGTACATGAAGTAGGCTACATAAGCTCCTATAGTCGCTAAATCTCCATGAGCAAAATTAGGTATTCTCAAAGTAATGTAAGTTAGCGTTAATCCAACAGCTAATAGGACTAGCAGGTTCCCAAATATTATAGCATCAATTATTATTGTTGGTTCCACTGTTGATTACCGCCGTTAGTTTGCGTATTGTTGGAAATTTTCTAATTTTGTACACTTAAATATGTTTCCTATAGATTTACTAAGAAAACCTATATATAGCTCCTTGTTTACTTCCTATAAAAAATATAAAATCTATGATGACGGGTGAATACTGTAATGCAAAAATATCTAATTTACGTAGTAGTCTCGTTAATAATTGGTTTAATATCAGGATCTGCTGCAACCTATGCCTTTGCTGGGGCTACAGCACCGCCGCCAACAGGGCTACCGTCTGAAGTGCCGATAGGTGCATTACTGCCACTTACAGGGAAACTTTCATCGTTCGGGGAAAAGTGGAAACATGCTTTAGCATTGGCCGAGGAAGATATTAATGCGTATGTTTCTAAGCTTGGTCTTGATGTTAGGTTCAAAATATATGTTGAAGATACTAAAACTTCTCCTGAAGGTGCTTTAGCAGCATTACAAACACTTTCAGCTAAAGGTATAAAGCTCATTCTAGGTCCAGCAGCAAGCTCTGAGGTTGCTGCTATAAAATCTCATGCTGATGCAAACAAAGTAGTCGTGTTTAGTCCATCATCTACTGCACCACAATTAGCCATTAAAGATGACTACATTTTCAGAGCAGTTACATCCGACGTATATCAGGGTAGGGCTTTAACTAGGCTAATGTGGGATAAGGGGGTTAGGAAAGTAGTTATCATGTATAGAGGCGATGATTGGGGTGTGGGACTATTTAATGTCGTTAAAGAACGTTTTGAAGAACTTGGAGGTCAAGTGAAAGAAGTCAAATATGATCCTGAAGCACCTGAACTCTCCACTGAAGTTAGAACAGTTTCCGATTTAGTTAAAGAATTTGGAGCAGATGAGGAAACAGGCGTGTTAATGATATCGTTTGAAGATGACGGTATAAATATATTGTCTTTAGCTAAAGAAGACCCGGTATTAACTAAGGTTAAGTGGTTTGGAACAGATGGGATAGCTTATTCAACTAAAATAGCTGAGCAAGTAGGTGATATTGTAGAAAGCTTAGGAGTACTTGTAACAGTATACTTGCCTGAGGAATCACCGAAGAAAGAACAGTTTAAGGAGAGATTTAAGGCAAGATACGGTATTGAACCTGACCCATACACCTGTAACATATATGATGCAGCATGGATTTTGGCATTAGCTGTTCTCGAAGCAGGAAAGTACGACAGCGAAGTTATCGCTAAAGTAATTCCAGAAATATCTTCAAGGTACTTCGGAGTTTCAGGCTGGGTTCTCCTAGATGAAACCGGCGACCGTGTTGGGGAAAAATACGTAATAACAACTATAGTTAGTGAAAACGGGAAGTACGTTTGGAAAGATGTTGGAGTCTATGTTGGCCCATTAGATAAAATAGAATGGTCTACTTAGGAAATTAAGTACAAGTCAAACATTTTTTCTCAACTAAAACGAGTAAGAGGAAATAGCGTTGACGCTACTAAAGACGGAAAATGTTAGGAAAATGTTTGGAGGAATAGTAGCTCTTAATGGAGTTTCAGTTAGTGTAGAGAAGCGTAGCTTAACAATGATTATAGGACCCAATGGTAGTGGCAAAACCACTCTCATAAATGTTATTTCAGGAATATATAAACCCGATGATGGTAAGATAAAATATAATGGATTAGATATTACAGGTAAGCCTCCGCATGAAATATATAAGATAGGTATTGTAAGAACATTCCAAATACCTTTATTGTTTACAAACTTAACTGTTCTGGAAAACCTACTTGTAGCTGCTAGAGTAAATGAAGGTGAAAGCTTCTTAAAATCAATATTTAAGAGTAAGTGGCTTAAGCGTGAGGAAGAACATGTAGAAAAAGCTTACAGGATTCTAGAACTTCTCAACCTAGATCATTTATGGAGCTGTCCTGTTTCGAAACTCAGCGGAGGTCAAATGAAACTTGTTGAAATAGGAAGAGCTCTTATGAGCGATCCCCAACTGGTCTTAATGGATGAGCCTATTGCCGGTGTTAACCCCAGACTTGCACATGAAATATTCGACCACATAATGTATTTGAAAAACAAAATGAACCTGTCATTTCTAATCGTTGAACATAGACTTGACGTAGCACTACAATACGTCAATTACGTTTATGCAATGCATAGGGGAAAGATAATAGCTGAAGGCAAACCTGAAGAAGTTCTCGAAGATCCTGAGGTTTCAAAAGCATATTTAGGCGAGTAATTGATGTCGAAAAACATACTTTCGCTAAATAATGTAAATGCAGGTTACGGTAAATTCCAAATACTATTTGACATATCTATGGAAGCTAATGATAAAGAAATAACAGTTATCGTAGGACCTAATGGCAGCGGCAAATCAACACTATTGAAAACAATATTTGGTTTCACATCAATATACAGCGGTAAGGTAATTTTTAGAGGCGTAGATATAACATCTAAGAAGCCTCATGAAATAGCCAAACTAGGTATAGCATATTTGCCTCAACTAGAAAATACCTTCTTAAATCTAACAGTCAGAGAGAACATATTGCTAGCAACCTATATTAACGAAGGAGAAACAATGAATATTGAGGATGCTTTATCCCTATTCCCACAGCTCAAGAGAATGCTTGAGAGAAGAGCTTCAACACTAAGCGGTGGCGAAAGACAAATGCTTGCAATGACGATGGCACTTTTGAGAAAACCGTCCTTAATGATTCTTGACGAACCAACAGCAAACATGGCACCTAAAATAGCTAAACTAATATTCGAAAAAATCGTTGAACTAAGAGACAGTTACAATATAGCTGTCATTCTTGTGGAGCAGAATGCCAAGAAAGCTCTGGAAATAGGTGATAAAGCTTATCTCCTTGTGGCAGGGAAAAAGATCTTCGAAGGACACCCTCAAGATCTTCTTAAAAAACCGGATTTAACGAGAGTTTATCTGGGCATAAGTTAGAAGTCTTTAACTAAACTCTACTCCTGCTAGGATATTGGAAGCAGTTCTATTAACTTATTGTTGGCGGGATGAAAATAAAATTATTGAGCTTGCATCCCCGCTTCCGTAGAAACAAAATTTTGTCAACTTAGTTTGATGATAAGTAGCCTCTCTTATCAAATCTTCCCAACCATAGCTTTTTCTTCTATGATTGCCTATCAACTCATATCGTTCTTGTGGCGTAAGCTTTTTGGCATTCAAACTCATAAACAAAAGTACGACCGCAAGAATTATAAAAGTTCGCTTTAACTTCATTTCAGGAGGTTATGTGAATAAAAAGTGCGTGAAATACTCGTTATATGAAATCGAGCTATAGAAAAGGGGATGTAGTAATGAAAAAGGAAAGACCAATGGCAAACTTTATTTTCCGTATAGCAACTGTACTTATGAGAATACGAGGGCTTTTCCGTGATAAGAAAGGAGAAGTTTTGTTAACGGGGGCTAAAAGAGGAAATATAATTTTGGATTATGGCTGTGGGATTGGATTTAATACGATACCAGCTGCAGAAATAGTGGGGGAAGAAGGAACGGTATATGCTTTGGATATTCATCCTTTGGCTATTAAGTCAGTAGAGAAGAAAGTAAGGGAAAAGGGATTAAAAAATGTAAAAACAATTCTCTCTGACTTGAATACCGGATTGCCAGATGAATCTGTTGATATTGTTTTATTGTATAATGTACTTCCTATGATTAAAGATCGCTCTGCTTTAATCAAAGAGTTATATAGAGTACTAAAACCTGGGGGAGTACTTTCTGTAAAAAGTGGTTTAGTTGTGAATTTGTATTCAAGAGATAAAGTGAGAACAGAAGATTTAGAAAAACTCATGCTTGATAACGGTCCATTTAAATTGGAAAAGAGAATAGGGAAATTTCACATTTTCAAAAAGATTAAAGATAATGGCTCGACTTCATATAAGTAGATAAAAGGGGAATCAAAGATTTCCTCAGCCTTTGCAAACTTCTTTTAACCGCAAAACGTTATACCAACAATAAGTTAACAGAATCTTGGAAGCTAAGTATGAAATATTGGGAACTAAAAGAGGGGGTTATGGAGTTTTACAATAAAGTAGCTCCAGAATATGATTCGTCAAGCAAACTAAGAATTACTAGAGTCATAGAGAAATGTGAGGAGGCAATTATATGCAGCTTATTGAGAGGTAAAAGATTTCAGAAAAGCATAGATCTAGGTGCTGGAACCGGAAGATACACTAGACTTCTAACTTGTACATCGAAACATACTATAGCTTTAGACTTTAGTTTTAACATGCTTAAAACACTTAGAGAAAAACTTAGGCATCATTCAAATCTGGACATAGTTTGCGCTGATATAGAACACTTACCCTTCAGAAACCATGTTTTCAGCTTTGCCCTCTCAACACTGACACTAGACCATATACCCAACATTACTTCGGCACTTAATGAAATATTTAGAGTCTTGAATACTGGAGGCGAGTTAATAATATCCTCTTTTAATGAAAAGATGTTGGAAAAGTATCGTAAAGAATATAGCATACCTAAAGATATGATAGATTTTGAAACCGAAAATATTCCTAGAACGTACATTTTTGAAAAAGGACATACACCTAGCGAATTTGTGAAGCTATTTGAGAAAGTAGGTTTTAGAGAAGTAAAGTACGTAAGTTGCTGCTTATGGCCTCCAATAACTCTTATAACGCCGAAGTATGTGAGAAAAATCTTTTTGAAACACTATGGACCGGTATTTGAGCGGTTATTTGGAATGTTTAATGTTTTTAAGAGGAATGCGCTTCTTTACATATATTTAGTTAAAGTTTAAAGAAATTGAGTACAATAAAGTATCAGAGGTTACGGCTTAAGGTAGTGTATCTTGAAAATAAATTACGAAAAAATAGCTATTGTAGGTGCTGGCTCCGCTGGTGCCTTCTTAGCCTCCTTACTTTCCCGCGAGGGAATAAATGTTGATGTATATGAGAAGTCTAGGAAGCTCGGCTGCTATTGTGCTTGGGGTACGGTAGAGTCTGAGCTTAAAGAGTTTCTTAAGAAAGTATGCTTAAATATTAAAGACTATGTTTTGTCTAAAATTAAAAGAGTTATAGTTAACGGTATAGAAGTCAAAGTTTCAAACCTTATAACATTCAATAAGCCTAAGCTCATATCCGATCTCCTTAAAGGCGTAAAAGTAACCTGGGCTGAGGCTTCTAGAGAAATAGTAGGAAAGTACGATTTAGTAGTTGATGCTACAGGGTGGCGGAGAAGCCTCCTACCAAGTTTAAAAAATGACTTCCTCATGCCCACAATAGAGTATGTTGTCAAGACCAAAGACCTCGATGAAAACACGGTATATATTAGGTTTGGGAAGGTAGGGTACGCATGGCTTTTCCCGTTAAGTAATAATTACTGGCATTTAGGAGCAGGAGACACTATACTAGATCCTCTGTTTCTCGTAAAGAAACTCGTTAAGGAAATAGGTTTAAAGACCAGAATACTATGCTTTTGCAAAAGCATTATAAGGCTAAACCCTCCTATGTATTCTAAACCAATAAAACATGGTAATATTGTTGGCTGCGGTGAAAGTATAGGAACAGTTTTTCCAGTTACCGGCGAGGGTATAATTCCTTCAATGAAATCGGCTTTAATATTATTTAATGTTCTAGTCAATAATAGAAGTTTAAACGAATATGAGTACGCTATAGTGAAAGAGTTTAGGTGGCTTCATCAACTATTTGAAATAGCCTATTCCCTAACATGTTCTGGACTTAAACTAGCCTGGGTACTTGTGAAAAACTACAAATCTATATTTAGATACGCCAGGAGGCTTGAAGCAGCATCACTAATAAACATTATTAAAGCATTATCTAAGCTACTTTAGAATTAAAAGGAAAAAGTAGGGTCTAAAGCTGAACTATAGGTAACTCCTTAATAGCTCTCATAACCAACGAAGTACTTGTTGAAAGAACACCTTCTATTTGCCCTAAAGTATCTAGTATCTTCGCTAAACCCTCATTATCTGTAGCGTAGACTTTAGCTACAGCTGAATATTCACCTGTGATATCATATAATTCTACAACTTCCTTCATTTTAGCTATTTTCTCTAAGGCTTCATTGTGTTTTTTAGGGTCAGTCTTGATAAACACATATGCTCTAATGTTGAGCCCTAATTTTCTTGGGTCAACAACAGCAACAATGAATTTAATATATCCAAGCTCTTTTAATCTTTTAACTCTTAAATGCACTGTTGACGGACTAACATTAACCTCCTTAGCTATTTCTGCATATGTTAAATCAGCATTTTTTTGTAATATGTTTAGAATTTTCTTATCGAGATCATCAATAATATATTTTGACAAATCTAACCACCAAGTAAAAAATTTGTAATACTTATAAATATAATTTCTCAAAACTATTGAAAGTAGGAACTTAAATCTCTGCGAAGTTTTAGCTTGTTCCTTAAAATGTTAAGAGGAATAGTTTAAAATACATTTTTAACATAAGTGAAGTAACATTTAACATGGTGGAAACCTTGGGGTTGTTTAGTGTAAGAAGGACTCTTCTATTAATGGTAATGTTTTTAGCAATAGGAACAGCTGTAGGTGTAGTAATAGGCTATATTATGGTGGCTCAGTGCTATAGCACCTTGAATGAAGTACTGGGTAGTTTGAAGGCAGCAACAGCTGAGTTCGAGAAGTTAAGCTACAGTTACAAACTATCATTTATACTAGATACAGTAGAGCTTGTTCAGTGGAATTCTTTATCGACCGTTCAAGCTCTAAGCTTAAAATACATAGTACAAAAAGTTAATATTACGTATGAAGTAAGCCCTGAACTATATGTTTCAAGGGCTAAAGAAATACTATATGATAGAATAAAAGTATTTAATCAAACAAAACCCGTTGAAGGCCTTGAAGAAAACCATGACCGAATAATGTCTTTGCTAACGCAGCTAAGCGAAGAAGTAGATGACATGTACAAGATAGCTGCAAAAGAACATGTAACAGATAAAGACATTTCCGACGCTAGAAAAATACTGGGCAGCATCTTAACTATAACGGATAAGATAAGAAGGGAAGTAGAATCAGCAACTTCTAAGCTTTAGTTTCAATAGTCAAGAACGTATGAAGCAAAAATTAAAAATAAAAGCTTATTTTTCAGGTTCTCCCATAGTCATTGCCATAACTGCTTTCTGTACGTGCAGTCTGTTTTCCGCCTCTTCAAAGTATAGTGATTTTTCATAAGTATCTAGTACTTCATCAGTTACCTCCTGACCTCTATCTGCTGGTCCACAGTGCATGTAATATGGTCTACCTACTTCTTCGAGTAACCCCAAGGTTACTATCCAGTTCTTGAACCTATTTTGATATGCTTTAGCTCCTTCCTTATCTACTACCTTATTGTATGGTGGGAAGAAACCTCTAGGACTCCACGCTTTGGGATATACAAACGCTGCTCCTTCGAAAGCTTCTTTCATGTCATGGCTTATCGTTATGCTTCCACCATACTGGTCTGCTAGTTCCTTAGCCTTCTTCATCATGTCGTCCATAAGCTCGAATCCTGGTGGGTGAGCCACTACAACTTCTGCTCCAAACATGGCAGCAATTAAAGTTACGCTTTGAGGTACAGCTAAAGGCTTAAGTCCTCCAGAGTATGCGTAGCTTACAACGAACTTTTTGCCGCTTAAATCTTTAGGCCAACCTAAAGCCTCCAAAGCTGCCATTATATCTGCTAACGCTTGGAATGGATGGTATACGTCGTCTTCCATGTTAAGTACAGGTATTGTAGCCCATTTAGCAAACTCGCTAATTACTTTATGCCCCCTACCGATAAACCACTTTGCAGCGTCTCCGTAAATTCTAATTGCTATTGCGTTACCGTACCTGCTAAGAACTCTTGCAACATCACTTATTGCTTCCGTCCTATACGGTATCATGTCCTCGGGTAAGGTTGGCGTATATACGTCTTGCGGGCTTAGGAAGTGCGCATGCCCTCCTAGCTGGAACATTCCTGCTTCAAAACTATTTCTTGTCCTTAGAGACCTATTGTAGAATAGCATGAACAGCGTCTTCCCTTGTAGGTAAGGTGTCGGTATGCCTTTATGGAATTTCTCTTTGAGATCTTTCGCAGCTTCAAGAACTTTCTTTATCTCCTCTTGAGTATAGTCGATGTTCTTAAGCCAGTCTTTACCTTTAAAATACCCCACATACCAAGGTTTGCTCAAGAAACTCTCACCTCGAAAGGTACATTATGGAAATAGTATTTTAGAGTATTAAAATCCTATCATAAATCTAGGAATTAAAAACCTAAAGAACGAAAACGATAAGTTTTAATCGCTTGTAGTAAATTCATATGTAATGTGCATGAAAATTTTAGATTTTATGCTCATAGCGGGTTTAAGGTGTAAATCACGGATCACAAAAACATGGTCGAATCAGTCGCCATACTGTTTGATAAATTATTTGCCTAGTAGATAAAGTCTTTAACATGTTAGGTCTTCCTCATACTGGGCATAATATTAGGT